>Ga0172380_10000727_pt1 | contig 60916 bp, 52 predicted proteins | sample Leawe162metaG_FD_119747 | JGI IMG/M metagenome (GOLD analysis project Ga0172380, IMG submission 119747) | Leachate microbial communities from a municipal landfill in Southern Ontario, Canada - Leachate well 162 metaG | ecosystem: Engineered > Solid waste > Landfill > Unclassified | place... | reverse complement strand
GAATCGCTTTCGTCGCATACTTGTTCGATGGGAGAAACTCCCCGAAACGTTCATCGCCATGTTGCATCTCGCCTGCGGCATCATCACTTGGCGGGCAACCGGCCTACTGGAATAGGCTCTTAGCGGCCTCAACGTAATCAACTGGCACGCCGCGGCCTTTGTCGTACATGATGCCGAGTTGTCTCATTGCTATTGCATCGCCAGCCTGTGCAGCCTTCTTGTACCAGCCGACAGCAAAGTTGGCGTCCTGAGAAACACCAATGCCTTCGATGAAATAGTTGGCCAGTGTGCCTTGAGATTCCAGATTTCCTGACTCAGCGGCGGTACGCACCGCCGCAAGCTTTGCGGCGGCTTCTTCATTAGATTTCTTGCGACTGGCCGCCTGCTGTTCCGCCTGCGGCAATGCTCGCTGGGCCTGTGAGTGCCCCGCATCTGCGGCCTTCTTTAACCAATGTACCGACATGCTGTCGTCTGGAAGAACACCATCGCCCTCTGTGTATAGAACGGCCAAGAGAAACGCTCCGTCGGGGTCGTTGGCCGAGGCCGCTGCGCTAAGCATTTTGAACGCGAGGCTATTGTTGCGAGTGACGCCCAAGCCGAGGTAGTAAGCACGCCCCAACTCTGCCTGTGCCCGCACATTCCCTTGATCTGCCACGCGCTGTAACGTCTCCAAGCCTGTTTCTTTGCTGCCTTCCCATCTATAGCCTTTAAGCAGCAAACAGACGACGTATGGATCTGTGCGCTTAGTAGAGCTGAAGGCATTAAAGAGACTCTCGCTAGGTGCAAGAACTCCATCAGCTCGGGGTTCTATTGGGCGTGGCCCAGCTAGCGATCCTTCAAACAGATGACCGACAGTTGAGTGTCCTTGCAGTAACTCTTTATCGAGATCTTTTAGCAGAACGCCATCACGAGAGGCCGAACGGATAGCGGTGTTGACGCAACTCCACATATCTTGAGCTACAGTGTTTGCGCTTGCCCCCTGAGGCGGAAGAAGATTCTCGGCATGCGAAGCAGACGTCAAGCCTACGAGACAAGAAAAGAAAAGTGCTTTGTTCATGGCAAGGTAGCTCATTGGTAAGGAGCCCAACGACGGTGTAGGAAAAGTTTGGTCATTCGGGGATTCTGCTGTGAACCATTCGGGATATCAAGTGTCATAAGCCAGGCAGCGCATTTCTGCCTGGCGGCATATGCGGGGGTAGCTGGGACGGGCCACGGAATCTGGCCGGGTGCCGGGCGGATGGGGGAGCGGCGTGCGCTACGCCCGGGGCGAACTCCGCCGCCGAGGGGGTGTGCCGCCTCAGTGCGGCCCGGCCAGCAGATACAGGCCGAGCAGCAGCATCACTACGCCGGACAGCAGCTTGAGCCGGCGGCCTTCGTTTTCCTGTAGCCGGCGCCGACTGAGGGTGACGATGCCGATGGTCAGCACCACGACGTCGTCCAGCATGTACATCAGGTTGTAGAGCAGCAGGTAGCCGTAATAGCGCAACGGGTCGAGGTTGCGCAGCGTCAGGATGCGGGTATATAGCGCAGGCAGGCCCGAGGTGCACAGCAGCTCGACGATCTGCACCAGAATCGCCAGCAGCGCGGCGCCGGCAATTGCCAGGGGCAGGCTTTCCTCATGCAGCAGGCGCTTCATCCGCGCGTAGATGCCGGGTTTGGCCGCCGCCGGAATCGACAGCGTGATGCCGCGGCCGAAGGCGCAGAAGTCCTTGGCGTTGATCAGTCCGGCGATCAGCGCAATCGCCCCGAGGACGATTTCCGATGCGCGCGATATCCCGATCAACAGGAACAGATTGAGCCACGCCGCCATGAAGGCGAAATAGGCGATGCCCTCGATGGCGACGAAGGTGCCGGCGATGGCCAGCATCTTCCTGCGGTCGCGGGTCGCCGCCAGCAACGAGATCATCATCACCAGGACCCACATCGAGCAGGGGTTGAGGCCGTCGAGCAGGCCGATCAGCACGGTGAACAGGGGCAGGCCGAGGTCTTCGACGCCGATGGCGCGCCCCAGCCACGGCAGGACGACGGATTCCGCGGCGGCAGGCGGCGTCTCGACCGTCGCCTGCCGGTCCAGCAGGGCCTCGATGGCGGTCCCGGTGGTGGTTTCATCGACGAAGCCGACGATCAGCTTGCCTTCCAGATAGAAGCTCGGCACGCCCGGCGCCGTGCCATCCGCCTGAGCCGCAAGCTCCTGCAAGCGGGCCAGCGCCGCCGGCTCCTTGCGGATATCGTGGATGGCCACCCGCAACGCGGGACGCTGTGCGCGCAGGCGATCCAGATACCGCTTGGCATGCGCGCAGTGCGGGCAACCTTCGCGGACGAAGACCTCCAGCGTGGGGCCGGCCTCCGCGGCGGCCGACAGCGCGGCGCACAGGCCGAACAGCAGCGCGGCGATGGCGGCAAGCCGGCGTGCGTGTTGCTGCCATGGAATCGGAGACATTGTGCGGAAGATCATCGTATCGTTGTTGGGTTGGGGGTTCAGCGACAAAGGTACACCAGCCGATGGACCGGCGGCTAGCCAGCCGATACAATGGCCGCCGTCATTGGGGAGTAGCCGCCCTTTTCCGAAGGGGCTTGCGTCAACATACTTGGCCATTAGGCCATGGCGTAAGCGGTTTCTGCTTGGCAAGACCTTTGACTGAACCGCCTTCGGATCGCCCGGGGAGGCGTTTTGGTCATTCGTCGAAGCCCGGGCCGGTAAATCGAAATGGAAGCCTTCCTGATCTCCACGGGCATCGTCGCCCTCGCCGAAATCGGCGACAAAACACAACTCCTTGCCTTCATCCTCGCCGCGAAGTTTCGCAAGCCGCTGCCGATCATCCTCGGCATTCTCGTCGCCACGCTGGCCAATCACGGTTTTGCCGGCGCCGTGGGGGCCTGGATCACCACCTTGATGGGGCCGGAGATCCTGCGCTGGGTGCTCGGCGTGTCGTTCATCGCCATGGCGGCCTGGACGCTGGTTCCCGACAAGTTCGACGAAGACGATGCCAAGCTGGCCCGGCTGGGCGTTTTCGGCACCACGCTGGTCGCCTTCTTTCTGGCCGAGATGGGCGACAAGACCCAGGTGGCTACCGTCGCTCTGGCCGCCCAATACCAGAATCTGTTCGCCGTCGTCGCCGGCACGACCTTCGGCATGATGCTGGCGAACGTGCCGGCCGTCATCATGGGCGACCGCATCGCGCACACGATGCCGGTGAAGCTGGTGCACCGGATCGCCGCTGCGATTTTTGCGGTACTGGGCATCGCCACCTTGCTGGGAGCCGGGCAATCGATCGGGTTTTAGCTTTCGTGGCGGGTAGCTCGCGCTGCATGGTTCAAACTAGAATCTAGAATCGAAGCCGGGATCGATGACGCCAAAGCAGGGAGGAGGTTGGTTTATGTTGATGATGCGATGGCTGTGCGGACTGAGCGTGGTGGCCGCCTTGTGGTGCGTTCCGGCCCGTGCCGCCGAAGGGCCGCCCGAGGTGACCCGTCATGCGCTGGCGGCCCCGGCCGAGGTGGAGAGGTCGATTGCCGGTCTCGCCGCTTATCTGGCTCCGGCCTCGTTTTCTTCCGCCGACAAGGCCTGGGCGATTTTCACCTGGATCGGCGACCGCATCGGCTACGACGTCGATGCCTACCTCAGAGGCGAATACCGCGACAGCAAGGTCACAGCCGAAGACGTATTGAAGCGGCGGGTGACGGTCTGCGATGGCTTTGCCGCGCTGTTTTTGGCCCTGGCGCGTGCCGCCGGGCTGGAAGCAGCCGTCGTCCAGGGCTACGCCAAGGCCTACGGCGTAGCCGAATACACGGTATTCGACAGCGCAAACCATGCCTGGAACATGGCCCGGCTGGAGGGGCGGTGGTACACGATCGACGCCACTTGGGGCGCCGGTTACGTGTTCCAGGACCGCTACACCAAGCTGCTCGATCCGGTGTATTTCCTCGGCCAGGCCGACGAACTCAAATTCACCCACTGGCCGCTCGATCCCGATTGGCGTCAGGCCATGGGGCTGTCGCTCAGCAAGGGGCAGTTTGAAGCCCAGCCGAAAGTCGACCCCGGCCTGTTCCGTGCCGGCGTCGGCGGCAGCGCCATCAGCCGGGCCATCGCCGAACCCGGTTACCGCGGGCTGGTCACTGTGTTCGAGCAGAACCACCGCGGGCTGAAGGTCGAATCGATTCCGCTGACCCAGTACTTGCGCGCCGGCCAGCCCTATCGGTTCCGCATGCAGGCGCAGGCGTTCGAGGAAATCGTGTTGATGAACGGCGGCAGTTCGACGCCGCTCGCGGGCAACGCAGGATTTTTCGACGGCGAGTTGCGTCCCGCCGCGGGGTCGGTGCTGGTCGCCGGGCGGATGAAAGAGGGCGGGCGGCTGACCGGTTTGTTTCAGTATTCAGTCGATTGAGCACAGTCAAGCCGCGGATAGATGTTCGGGCCGCACCGCTGCAAAGTGGTGCATAGCTTTCCTGAATCCAACGCGGATTGCACCGCGTTCGGGAAGATCGATGCCATAAAGGGTGCAAAGCGCCTGGAGCGTCAGCTTTCATGGCTGGCATAGGTCGCCTGCTGTACTTTTATAAGCAATATGTTTCTTGCAACTTATGGCGTATTCTGTGATTGCGGCATGAGCCATGCGGACGGGCTTCGTAACATCAACCAAAAGAGGGGTGAAGATACGTAGCTACCGCCTTCTCGCGAAAGTCCTAAGCCAAGCATAAATGGTCACAGTCACATTGCTGTTGTACCGCTGCTTTTTACCCCGACCTGATATTCGGACACCTGCGTTTGCGTCATCTTCTCGCGCGGTGTTTCCAGCCGTTTTGTTGATAGCCATCAATTACTTTTTTTTGTCATGAGCGCACTGTCGGGAACGGTCTTTTGAATTCTGCAGTGGAAGTACTACGGAAAATTCCCAAATTCTCAAAGGAGAAAACAGCATGAGCGAAGACAACCGACCAACAGACGACGAATCGACACCCGAAACCGGACGGCGCAAGTTCCTAAATTCGACCGCGGTGGTCGGATTGGCGGGCGCAGGACTTGGCCTGTTGTCGGCCTGTAGCAAGTCCGAGCCGACGCCAGCTGCCGCACCGCAGGCTAAACCTGCTGCCGAGACCAACGCTCACGCCAAAGGCGAGGTCAAGCCGGGGCAACTCGACGATTACTACATGTTGTCGAGCGGAGGCCATTCGGGCGAGGTGCGTATTTACGGTGTGCCTTCTGGACGTACGCTCAAGCGTATCCCGGTATTCAATATCGATCCGATGTCGGGATGGGGAATCACCAACGAGTCGAAAAAAATCATTGGCACGCGGCCGGATGGAAGTCTCAAGTACCGTACCGGCGATACACACCATGTACACGGTTCGTACGCCGATGGCACATACGACGGAAAATACTTTTGGGTGAACGATAAGCTGAACAACCGCATGGCGCGTATTCGCGGCGATTACTTGGAATGCGACAAGATCATCGAGATTCCCAATGTCCAGGGATTTCATGGCATTTTCCCGGACAAACGCGATCCGGTCGACGCGAGCATTAACCATACGACGCGCGTATTTTGCGGCGCCGAATTCCACGTGCCTCTGCCGAACAAGACATCTAACGCGAAGGATTTCGCTACCTACGGCTGTCTGCTCACCTGTGTAGATGCAGAAAGCATGGCCGTGCGTTGGCAGGTGCGCATCGACGGCAATATGGATCTCTGCGCTACCTCGTACGACGGGAAGCTGGCGGCACTCAACTGCTATAACACCGAGAACGGTCAGGTCTATACGGATATGATGTCTGCCGAACGCGATGCCTGTGTCTTCTTTAATGTCGAGCGGATTGAAGCGGCCGTCAAGGCCGGAAAGACGAAGACGATAGGCGATTCGAAAGTGCCGGTGGTCGATGGCACGAAGGCGGCAAACAGCGATCCGAAGACTGCGCTGACCTGCTACGTGCCGGTGCCGAAGAACCCGCATGGTGTCAACATTACGCCGGACGGAAAATATTACGTCTGCGCGGGCAAACTCTCGCCGACCGCAACCGTGATTCAGCACGACCTGGTCCTGAAATGGTTCAACGGCGAACTGAAGGAGCCGCGCGATGCCGTGGTGGCTGAGCCGGAAATCGGCCTGGGCCCATTGCATACCGGGTTCGACAATAGGGGCAATGCCTATACGTCGTTGTTCCTCGATAGTCAGGTCGTCAAGTGGAACATCGAGAAAGCCATCGCGCATTTCAAGGGCGACAAGCAAGCCCAGGTCGTAGTTGATCGTATCGACGTGCACTACCAGCCGGGTCATGGGTATACGTCGATGGGCGAAACCAAGGAAGCCGACGGACTCTATTTCAACTCGGGCAACAAATTCTCAAAAGACCGCTTCCTTCCGGTCGGCCCGTTGCACGTCGAGACCGAGCAGTTGATCGATATCAGCGGCGACAAGATGGTGCTGCTGCACGACCATACCGCCCACCCCGAGCCTCATGACGCAATCATTGTTCGGCGCGACAAGATCAAGACCAAGCAGATTTATACGATGGAGGACTCGCCCATCGCCGTGAAGGCATTCGAGGAGGCCGGAGTCGAGCGCAAGGGAAACAAGGTCACGGTAAGGCTCATGTCCGTTGCGCCCGCCTTTACGCCGAACGAGTTCACCGTCAAGAAGGGCGACGAGGTGACGATCATCTTGACCAATCACGACAAGGTGGAAGACCTTCACCATGGTTTTGGCCTTGAGGGGCAGGACATCTGCTTCATCGTAGGTCCGCAGGAAACCAGGTCGGTGACCTTCAAGCCTGAACGCGCAGGGGTGTTCTGGTACTACTGTACGCACTTCTGTCACGCACTGCATTTGGAGATGCGCGGGCGCATGATCGTCGAGGGCTGACACCTTATTTTTAAATAAAAAAAGCGGCAAGGCATTGCCTCTGCCGCTTCTTTCCCCCAACCAATTGTGCAGGCCGCATCATGAGGCCGTTCCATCTTCTTTCGTTTATCCGCATCCTCTGCACGCTGTCGTGGCTGTTGTGGTCTGCGTCCGGCTTCGGTAGCGCTTACGAGGCGCCGCTTCCGTCGCAGCTATCGACCGATCCCGATTTGTGCGCTTATGCGCCATGTAAGGACGTTATTCCCGGCGCCGACGCATTTTCGCCGCGCAAGGGCAGGCCGACTTACGTAGAGGCTTACCGCAACACCGGCGAACGCGACGACAAGCACCCGGAAACGAACAGCGCGCGCCGCGAACTGATCGGCTACGTCTTCCTGTCGACCGATATCGTCGATATCCCGGGCTACTCGGGCAAGCCGGTCGTCACGCTGATCGGCATGGACACCCGCGGCGTTATTACCGGGGCCAGGATACTCAAGCACAGCGAGCCTATTCTGCTGGTGGGCATTCCCGAGGAAAAGCTCACCAAGTTCATCGGCCAGTATGTTGGCAAATTCGCCGGCAGCAAGGTGGAGATCGGTACGGCACGCGCCGATGGTGACTCCATAGGTCTCGATGCGATCAGTGGCGCTACGGTGACGGTGATTGCGCAAAACCAGGTGATGATGCGCAGCTCCTACGCGATCGCCAAGCAGGTAGGCATCATCAAGGCAGATCCCAAAGTGCCGGCGCGCTTCGTTCCCTCTGCGGAAACGCAGGACTGGCCCGCATTGCTCGCCGACGGATTGATTCGGCACCTGCGCGTGCGACCCGACGAGGTCGGCGTTGCCGATAGCGGCGAACCTTATATCGACATGTATTTCGGTTATCTCAACGTGCCGGTCGTCGGCCGCAGCGTGCTGGGCCCCGAAAACTGGCAGCGGCTGATGGCCGACCTCAAGCCTGACGAGCACGCGCTTTTCATCGTCGCCAACGGTACTGCCTCGTTCAAGGGCTCGGGCTTCGTCCGCGGCGGTATCTATGATCGTATTCAGGTGGTGCAGGATGTCGATACCCATACCTTCCGCGATACCGATTACCTGAACCTGTACGGTATAGCCGCCGCCGGCGCACCGACCTATCGCGAGTCGGGGATTTTCATCTTGCGCGGCGGGAATTTCAGCGCCGCCTATCCGTGGAGCCTGGTGTTCCTCGCCAACAAACTCGACCAGCAGACCGGCACCAAGACGTTCGCCAACTTCGATCGCGAATACTGGCTGCCGGCGCGCACTCTCGAAGGCGGCCGTCCCGAGATCGTCAAGCCGGCACCGACCTGGCTGCGCATCTGGCAGGCGAAGCTGTCGCAGATCATCGGCTTGATCCTGCTGCTCGCCGCTACCGCTACGCTCTATGCCATGCGCGATCGACTGGTGCGGCGCGCGACGCGCAAGGACAAACGTTGGGTGTCGATCCCCAAGTACCTGATCTGGACGCTCAGCGCCGGCTTCATCGGCTTCTACAGTCTGGCCCAGCCGAGCATCACGCAGATCCTCACCTGGTTCCACTCGCTGGTGTTCCACTGGCGTTGGGAGCTCTTCCTGTCCGACCCGCTGATCTTCATCTTTTGGATGTTCATCATCGTTACCGTCTTCATATGGGGACGAGGACTGTTTTGCGGCTGGCTCTGCCCTTACGGCGCGCTGTCGGAAATTTCGTTCAAGATCGCCGGGGCGCTCGGCCTGAAGCGTTTCCAGTTCCACCTGCCGATGCGTTGGCACGACCGATTGAAATGGCTCAAGTACGGTATCTTCGCGCTGCTCGTCGTGGTCTCGTTTTACTCGATGAGCACGGCCGAGAGAATGGCCGAGGTCGAACCGTTCAAGTCGACGTTCTTCGTTGGCGGCGTCTGGAACCGCACCTGGCCCTTCGTGCTGTATTGGGTCATGCTCGCTGTTGCCGGATTGTTTATCGAGCGACCGTTCTGCAAGTACCTGTGCCCGCTTGGTGCCGGGCTGGCGATGCCGACGACGTTTCGCTGGTTCGCGCTCAAACGCAAGGCCGAATGCGAAACCTGCCACGCCTGCCAGAAGGGCTGCGGTTCTCTTGCCATTGAAGACACGGGCCGAATCGACCAGCGCGAATGTCTGCTCTGCCTCGAATGCCAGATTCTCTATTACGACGACCATACCTGCCCGCCGCTGACCAAGGAGCGTCGGCGGCGTACTCGCAGTGGACTCGAATTGACGCCGATCGGTGCCGACGGCTACTACATTCCGATCAAGCCGATCGTCGCGCGAACGATGGAGGAGACCGATAGGGAAGCACTGAACAAGTCCGTTCGCGCTGAGCCTGTCGAAGCGCAAGTCGCGTCAGCCCTGGGCTTCGACAAGCTCAGCCCGAACGGTGTGGTACTTGATCAGCGTTTTCATAGATGAGCGAGAAACGCATCCGGCTGCTGCCGCATTACGCCGACGACTATCACAGCCTGCGCCGGCTGGCGTGGGAAGTTTGGGACCACCTGTGGCCGTGGAGCCGGCACAGCTTCCGCCGCGGCCGCTTCGCAGTGGCGTTGAGCTTCGGCCTTGCGACGGTAGTCACCGCCGTCTGGGTCCTCGCTGCGGTCGGGCGCGTTGCGAGCAACGCAACGCTGGGCTGGTGGATCGGCTGGAGCGTATTCGAGGTGCTGGTGCGCCTGGAGTCGAAGCCCTATATCAAGGATGGGCCATGGTGGGGACGCAACTATCGTAGCGCAAACCTGATGGACATGATCTGCTATGTGTCGTTCAAAAACTTGCTCATCGCTGCGCTGCTTTTTCTTGCCATTCGCGTCCTCAAGGCGTTGGCATGGATTGGTGGCTGACCTCGCGCGGCAGCATTCATGACGATCCGCTCACTCATCCGCTGTATGTCACTGCTCGGACTCGGCCTCGCCGCCGCGGGCGCCGAGGCCGCACAATGGGTAGTAAGCCCGGGTGAATCGGTCGCCGCGGCAGTTCGGATGGCCAAGTCGGGCGATACGGTCAGCATGCAGCGCGGCAACTATGTAGAACGTCTTGTGATCGACAAACCATTGCACCTCATCGGCATCGAGCGGCCAACGTTGAGCGGCGGCGGCGTTGGCGACGTGATCCGCGTAAAGGCGTCGGATGTGATCATCGAAGGGCTGATCATTCGTGATAGCGGTTCTGATCTCGGTGCGCAGAACGCGGGTATCTATGTCGAACCAGGCTCCGACCGGATCGCGGTGCGCCGCAACGTGCTGGTCTATAACCTGTTCGGGCTATGGATCGAGAAGCTCAAGGATCCGGAGGTCAGCGGCAACCTGATCGCCGGCAAGCGCGACGTGGCCTCGGCCCAGCGCGGCAACGGCATCCAGCTCTACAACACGACCGGGGCCAAAATCATCGGCAACCACATCAGCTTTGCCCGTGACGGCATCTACGTCGATGTTTCGCATCATGCGGTGTTCCGCGGCAACATCATGCACCACCTGCGCTATGGCACGCACTATATGAACTCGAACGACAACCTGTGGGAGGATAACGAAAGTTATCTCAATCGCGGCGGCCTGGCTCTGATGGAGGTGCGCCGTCAAGTGGTGCGCAACAACCGCGCCTGGGGCAACACCGACCACGGCATCATGCTGCGTACGATCCAGGATTCCGTTATCGAAAACAACATCGCGGCGCGCAACAGTCGCGGCTTCTTCATCTACGATGCCGAATACAACGTGATCAGGAACAATCTGATCATCGGCAACGGCGTCGGCGCTCATGTTTGGGCCGGTTCGATCCACAACGAGGTCGATGCCAACGATTTCATCCAGAACCGCGACCAGGTGCGCTACGTCGCCGCACGCGACGAACTGTGGGGTTCCAAGCACGGCAACTTCTGGAGCAACTACGCAGGATGGGATGCCGACGGCGATGGCCTCGGCGACATTCCCTACGAGGCCAATGACGTGGTCGATCGCCTGACCTGGAAGTATCCGCTGGTCAAGCTGTTGCTCAATAGTCCGGCGGTACACACCTTAAAGCTGATCGCCCGCCAGTTCCCGTTGCTGCGTAGCCCTAGCATCGTAGACCGGCATCCGCGCATGCAGCCCCTGATTCAGGATTGGAGGAAGTGGATTGGCAAATACCCTCATTGAGATCGTTGGAGTGCGCAAACGCTTCGGCGATATCAAGGCGGTGGACGGCGTCGACCTCTCGATCCAGGAGGGTGAACTGTTCGGCCTGATTGGCCATAACGGTGCCGGCAAGACCACGCTGTTCAAGATGTTGCTCGGCTTGTTGCCGGCAAGTTCGGGCGAAATCCGTATCGGCGGGCAGCCGGTGCGCGGCGAAGCCTTCCGCCAAGTGCGGCGCAGTATCGGTTACCTGCCTGAAAACCTGGCGCTCTACGACAATCTGAGCGGTCTCGAAACGCTACGCTTCTTCGCCCGCCTGAAGGGTGCCGATACCGGCGCTTGCATGGCCTTGCTGGCCCGCGTGGGGCTCGCCGCGGCCGCAGGCAAGCGCGTCCGCGGCTATTCCAAGGGTATGCGCCAGAGGCTCGGCTTTGCACAGGCGTTGCTTGGCTCGCCGCGCCTGCTGTTTCTCGACGAGCCGACCAACGGCCTCGATCCCCATGGCATCCTTGAGTTCTACAGCATCCTGAACGAGTTGCGCAGCGGCGGCGTCACCGTGCTGCTGACTTCGCACATCCTGGCGGAGATACAGCAGCGCGTGGACAGGCTGGCCTTGATGCGCGATGGAGGCCTTCAGGCTCTCGGTACCGTGCAGGCGCTGCGCGAAGCGCAGGATCTTCCGCTCAATCTGCGCATTGTCCTGCGCCCTGGTGCTGCGGGGGTCGCCGATTCGCTACGGCACATTCTGGCCGCGCAGGGCATCGGCAGCGTCGAGATCAGCGGTGATGTCGTCCGCTTCGCCTGTGCGCGCGCACGCAAGATGGTGCTGCTGACGGCGCTTTCCGGTCTCGGCGAAGGGATTGCCGATATCGAGGTGCACGAAGCTTCGCTCGAAGAGGTTTATCTCGGCTATGCGGACGGTGTGTCATGAGCGTCATCGAACTACGGCCCATCGGCATCATTGCTGGCAAGGAATTCCGCGATCGCCTGCGCAACCGCTGGGTGCTGGCGGTGGCCTGTGTGTTTACCGCTTTTGCGTTGGCTATCGCCTATTTCGGCTCGGCGCAGCAGGGTGCAGTGGGATTCCGCAGCATCGATGTCACTATTGCCAGCCTGGTCAGCCTGGTTATCTACCTGGTACCCCTGATCGCCCTGATCCTCGGTTATGACGCCATTGTCGGCGAACGCGAGCACGGTTCCCTGGAACTGCTGCTGTCGATGCCGATCACCCGCTTCGAACTTCTGCTGGGCAAATTTCTCGGCCTTGCCGGTGCCCTTGGTGTTGCCACCGTCGCCGGCTTTGGTCTGGCGGGTGTACTGATCCTCTATCAGATTGGCAGCAACGCGCTTTACCACTATGGCGGCTTTATCGTCAGTGCATTCTTGCTCGGCCTCGCATTTCTCAGCATGGCGATGCTGGTCTCGGTGCTGGCATCGGATCGCATGCGTGCCAGCGGCATTGCGATCGCATTGTGGTTTTTCTACGTACTGATCTACGACTTGCTCCTGCTTGGCCTTCTCGTCGCCGGAGACGGCCGTTTCAGCATGGATTTCTTCCCGGTCCTGCTGCTGCTAAATCCGGCCGACATCTTCCGCATCCTCAACATCTTCGGCTTCGATGATGTGCGCCAGATGTATGGACTGGTAACCGTCTTTCCCGAAACCCTGGCTAACCCCTGGCTGCTCGGCGGCGTGATGATGTTCTGGATCATCGCACCGCTCGGCGTCGCCACTTGGAGATTCAAATGAACTTGCAAAATACAAAGCGGGTCCACGGCTCTGGCCGGCGTTTGATTTCTATCCTCGTCACCGGCCTGCTGTTTGCGGCCTGTAGCAAGCCGGTCCAGGCACCCTCCGCGCAGGAGATCGGCAAAGACACGGCTTGCATTCTCGACGGCATGCTGCTGGCTGACTTCCCAGGTCCCAAGGCGCAGATTCATTACGAACGGGGCGGACCGGATTTCTTCTGCGACACCAAGGAGATGTTTTCCATCCTGTTGCATCCGGAGGAAAAAAAGCGAGTGGTTGCGGTCTATACGCAGGACATGGGCCGTGCTGACTGGGCTCATCCGCAAGATAACTGGATTGATGCGAGGACGGCCTTTTTCGTTGTCGGCAGCAAAATGATGGGCTCGATGGGCCCGACCATTGGCTCGTTCGCCACCGAGGCGACGGCGCAGACTTTCGCCAGCCGGAATGGCGGCAAGGTACTGCGCTTCGATCAAGTAACGCTTGATATGGTCGATCTCAGCGGTGGAGTGATGAACGACAAGTCGATGTAGTGCAGCGCATGAGCGGAATCGCGGCAGCCACTGAAGCCCGACATGTCGGCGTCGGCCGTGTCTACGTACGGTGGGTGCCGCGCGCGGAAACCCATGACCAGCTGATTGATGTCGGTGGCCGGGGTTTTTGCGGGACCGATGGTGGGCAGGCTAAAATTCGCCGCCGCCGCAATCGCGTTTCCCGATGAAATTTTTTCCCCGTGCGTTTCTGTTCGCCCTGCTGCTCGCCGGATTGGCCGGCTGCGCGGTGCTGGGCGGCCGGCCGGCCGCGCCGCCGGTTCCCGCTCCGCTGCCGCCGCCTGCTGCACCGCCGCTGAAAATCGGACTTGCGCTGGGCGGCGGCGCGGCGCGCGGCTTCGCCCATGTCGGTGTGATCAAGGCGCTGGAAGCCCAGGGCATCGTCCCCGACATCGTCGTCGGCACCAGCGCCGGCGCTGTGGTCGGTGCGCTCTACGCGGCGGGGCTTTCGGGCTTTGAGCTACAGAAGGTGGCGCTGGAGATGGACGAGCGCCAGGTCGGCGACTGGTCGCTGCCCGACCGCGGAGTATTCAAGGGCGAGGCGCTACAGAATTTCGTCAACAAGGCGGTCGGCCAGCGGCCGCTGGAAAAGCTGCCGCGGGCCTTTGTCGCCGTGGCCACCGACCTGAAAAGCGGCGAGCCGGTGATCTTCCGTAGTGGCAATACCGGCATGGCCGTGCGCGCCTCGGCCAGCGTGCCCGGCGTGTTCCAGCCGGTGAACATCGGCGGCCGGGACTACGTGGATGGCGGCCTGGTGAGCCCGCTGCCGATCCACATCGCGCGCCGCCTCGGCGCCAATTTCGTGATTGCCGTGGATATCTCCGCCAAACCGCAGGACGCCAATCCCAGCGGCATCCTCAACGTGTTGCTGCAAACCTTCGCCATCATGGGCCAGACCATCAGCCGCCACGAAACGCCGGACGCCGATGTGGTGATCCGTCCGGCCACGGCGGATCTGCCGGCGACCGATTTCGCCGGGCGGCACCGGGCGGTTCTGGAGGGCGAGAAGGCCGCCGCGGCGGCGCTGGCCGAGTTGAAGGGCAAGCTGGAAAAACGCCGCCAGCCGCAACCCTAGCGCAACCGTCAGCCACCCATGTCCGCCGCTTCCTCCTGGTTTGAAATACCCAGCCCGTTCGAAACCCATCAGGGCCGAGTGCTGCTGCTCGAACCGCCCGGGGCCAGCGCCGGCGAGCTGCGGGCGCAACTGCTGGACCAAAGCTATGCCAAGCCGTTCGTCATCGACGACGGCGAGCGGCGTTATCTGCATTTCGACGGCTGCTTGATCCAGAGTGCAATGCGCCTCGAAGCGCCGAATGCGCTGGATCTGCGCTATACGCAAAAGATGATGTCCTTCCTGCTGTTCCAGCCGCGGCCGCGCCGCATCCTGCTGATCGGCCTGGGCGGCGGCTCGCTGGTCAAGTTCTGCCACTACCGGCTGCCGGCGACGCAGATGACCGTGCTGGACAACAATCCGGATGTGATCGCGCTGCGCGAGGCCTTCCTGGTTCCCGCCGACGGACCGAATCTGGACGTGTTGGAGGCCGACGGCGCCGAATATCTGGCACGCGCCGAGAAAAACATCGACGTGCTGCTGGTGGATGCCTTCGACCGCACCGGCTACGCTCCCGGCCTCGCCAACCAGGAATTCTTCGAGCAGGCCAAGGCCGCGCTGACCGGAAGCGGGACGCTGGTGGTCAACCTGGCGGGGGACAAGACGACCTATGCCGGACTGATCGGCATGGCAATGCAGGTTTTCGACGATCGGGTCATCGTGTTCCCGGTGCGCGAAGACGATAATCACGTGCTGCTGGCCTTCAAGAACCCGACCTTCGAACCCAACTGGCGCCGCCTACAGGTGGCGGCCAAGGGGCTGCGCGCCAAGTACGGCCTGGATTTTCCCGACTTTCTGGAGAAGATCGAACGCTCGGCGAAGTCCGGCCTGGCCCGCCGCGAAGCCGGGCGCGGCGGCTGATCCGGCGGACCCGCCGCCGCGCCGCGATGAAGCGGAGAATAACGGCCGCGCGGCGGTTTCCTCTGCAAGGACTGAATAAGGCGGCCGTGCGTCCTGCCTTCAGCTGAGATGGATCTGCGTCGCGGCGACAACGTTTTCCCCAGGATGGCCGCCCGTCGAGAATGGAATCGATACGAAAGCGACGCTCATGACGACAAAGAGCGTTCCGGCGACGACGGAGAGCAGGGTCGCGGCGAAGGGGTGGAGGATGCGGGACATGGCGGTCTCCTGAAGCAGAAAAGGGAGCTTGATACTGACGCAGCGAGCTTAAGGCCGCCTTAACGGCCGGCGGCGATTCGCAGCGCCCGCGCGGCGGCGCAATTCCGGCCGATAGCCAGTCGTCCCGCGATGTCGCCACGGCGGTACAGCCATGCTGCAAAGCGGTCAAAGAATGTATGCTGATTACAGATACTCGAAGGGAGGCCCGTCAGGTTGCCGCATCATGCTCACCAAATTCCAACTCGGCTGGGGCGTTGCGCAGTGGGTCGCTTTCCTCAAGGACAAGGAGATTCCGGTATTTGCGGAAACGCGCGATCGATTGACCGCGCTCTGCGAGGAAAAGCAGGATCAAGTTTCGCCCAAGGAACTGACGGCCATCGTCTTCGACGACCCGTTCCTGGTGCTTAAGCTCCTGCGCCGCGTCGAAGGCCGTCGCTCCCGAACCCTGGGACAGGAAACCACGACGGCACTGGCGTCGGTGCTACAGGCCGGTGTCGACGATCTGTTGCGTACCGTCCGGCACAGCGCGCTTGCCGACGAATCGCTTGCGGCAATGAAGGAGTGCGCCAAACGCACCGTTGTCGCTGCCCGCATTGCCCGCGCCTGGGCGATGACGCGTGCCGATATTTCCCCGGATGAGGTGGCCCTCGCCGCACTGCTGGCCGAATCGGGCGAACTGTTGCTGTGGCATTTCGCCGCGGAGTTGCCGCAGAAGGCCATCGACGAGCTGATTTCCGGCCGTGCGCTGAGAACCGTACAGGCGCAGCAGCAGGCGGTGGGGTTCAGCTTCAAGCAGATGACCCTTGAATTGGTCGAGGCGTGGGCTTTGCCGCAATTGATCGCTTTGCTGATCCGCGGCTCCGATACTCTGCGCGCCAACGTCGCCCGGCTTGCCGGCGATACCGCCCGGCATATCGCCGTCCATCCGGAGAACCCGGCGATTCCCGCCGATCTGGTGAACATCAAAAATCTCATCCCGGCGACCAGCCATAGCGTGCTGATCGCTCCCTTACCCATCTCAGCCGAATACAAGGAGCGGGTGCTGCACGCCGTTGCTCAAGGCGACTATTCCAGGACCGCAGGATGAAACCACGCAACATTGTGCCGACCGCGATCGAGCGGGTCATGAAACCCGACGAGTACATCATTTCCACCACCGATACGGGTGGCCGCATTACCTCGGTGAACGACGTTTTCGTCGATTATTCGGGGTATGCGCAGAAGGAACTGCTGCGTTCGCAACACAATATCGTTCGCCATCCGGACACGCCGCGTTCGATCTTCTGGCTGGCGTGGGAAACGCTGAAGGAGGGCGGCGACTTCTACGGCTACCTCAAGAACATGAGCAAGGATGGCGGCTATTACTGGGTATTCGCCCACATACAGCCCGAGTACGGTGGCGGCGAGATCGTCGGCTATCGCTCGGTGCGGCGTGTCCCGCGACGCGAAGCGTTGGGCACGATCGCCGCGTTGTACCGGGACGTGCGCGCCGCCGAACGCACCGTACCGGCCAAGCAGGCCATCCCGGCGGGGCTGGCCGTGCTGTCGCAGTTCCTCGCTCAGCGCGGCCAGAGCTACGAGCAGATGGTGGCCCGGCTCTGAGCGTGCGCAGGCCTGCCGCTCTGGGTCAGGGATAGAGCAGGTAGGGCGCGCGGCGTGTGCGATAGGCGGCGAGCGGTGGGCGCCAGCCGGCGACGATTTGCTGCGGGTCGGTGCCGTTGCGAATGGCGTCGAGCGTCGTCTGGTTGCCGACATTCCCCAATGTTTTTGCCAGCGAAAAATTTTCCGGATAAAGGCGATGGAGAGTTGCGGCGAGGGCGATGCCCAGTGCCGGGGTATCGAGCTCATCGCGCGCAGTGACCTCGATGCGCACGCCATGGCAATGTGCGCCGGCATACGGCCCGGTCGCCGGCACGAACTCGGCGGCGACGAAGCGCAGCCCGGGCAGCGCCATCCGCTCCAGTTCGTCGGCCAGCCGCCGGCCGTCGATCCACGGTGCGCCGACCCGTTCGAACGGGGTGGCGGTGCCGCGCCCGACCGACACCTCGGCGCCCTCGATCATGCCTACGCCGGGGTAGAGAAGCGCCGCCGCGAGGCTGGTCAGGTTGGGCGAGGGCGGCAGCCAGGGCAGGCCGGTGTCGTCATACCACTGATCGCGGCGGTAGCCCCGCATCGCGATCACCGTCAGCCTGAGCGGCAGGCCGGCTTCGGCCTTGAACAAGCCGGCGAATTCGCCCAGCGTCAGACCGTGGCGTATCGGCAGCGGCCAGTAGCCGGTGAAGCCGCGCCGTTCGGCATCGAGCAACGGCCCTTGTACCGCGGCTGCATTCAGCGGGTTGGGGCGGTCGAGGACGACGATCTGTAGTCCGCGCTCAGCGGCCGCTTCCATCGCATAGGCCAGGGTACTGGCATAGGTGTAGAAGCGCGTTCCGGCATCCTGTAGGTCGACCACCAGCGCGTCGAGGCCATCCAGCATCGCCGCTGTCGGCCGCCGCGTCGCGCCGTAAAGGCTATAGACGGGCAAGCCGGTCGGCGCATCGGTGTCGTCGCCGACCCGGCCTTCGCGGCTGGCGGTGAGCCCGTGTTCCGGGCTGAAGAGGGCGGCAAGGGTTACCCCAGCAGCGCGGAACAGCACATCGATGCTGCGCCGGCCAGCGCTGTCGACGCCGCTGCGGTTGGTCAGCAGCCCGACGCGCAGACCGTGCAGAGGAGCGAAGTTTTCCTCTTCGAGCACATCGATGCCGGTCTTCACCGGCAGCGGCACGGCTTTCGGCAAGTAGGGTGCAACGTGCGCGGCAAGCTCGGGGCGCCGCTCGGCGATCAGCGTCGCCGGCAGCGGTCCGGCCGCTGCCGATAGCGCTGCGATCACGCGGGCGCGCAGCGGCCCGGCATCGCCGCCGTTTGAATGGATCCGATTGGTAAGAATCACGACGTAGATGCCGCGGACCGGATCGATCCATAGCCCGGTGCCGGTGTATCCCAGATGGCTGGCCGCACCCACGGGCGGCAGCGCGGCCCGGTTGGCGGCCAGCACGGCGTCGAGGCGCCAGCCCAACCCTCGCTGTGCGCCGGCGGGAAGGGTCTGCGGCGCGAACATCTGCGCCACCGTGGCCGGCGCCAGGATCGGCCGGCCGCCGTCGAGCAACGCGGCGGCGAAGCGGGCGAGATCGGCCGCGGTGGCGAACAGTCCGGCATTGCCAGCGACACCGCCGAGGCCTGCGGCGAGCGGGTCGTGCACGCGGCCGCGCTGCTGCAACCCGCCGTGTGCGGCGGTCGGCGCGATGCGCGGGCGTTGCGCCGGCGCCGGCAGGAAGCCGCTGTCGCGCATGCCCAGGGGCTTGAGGATGCGACGAGCGACGTAACGGTCGAGCGGTTGGCCGGAAACCCGGCGCACGACCTCTCCGAGAACGGCGAAATTCACGTCGCTGTAGACCGGCTCGCCGCCCGGTGGCGCCTGCGGCTTGATTGCGGCGAGCCGGCGGCGCAGGTCGGCAGGACGCTCTGCCGGGCGCCGCTCAATGCCGGCGGGCAGCCCCGAGGTGTGGGCGAGCAGATGGCGCAGTGTGATGCGCTGCTTGCCTTGTGCGGCGAACGGCGGCCAGTAGCGGGCGACCGGGGCGTCCAGGGCGACGGCGCCGCGTTCGGCGAGGCGGAGGATGGCGGGGGTGGTCGCCACCACCTTGGTCAGCGAGGCCAGATCGAAGACGGTATCGAGCGTCATCGCCTCGGCTTCCGGTTGCAGCGCGCGACGACCGAAGGCCGCGGCATAGATGACACGCGGACCCTGGCCGACGAGGACCACGGCGCCGGCGACGCGGCCGGCGGCGATTTCGGCCTCGACGATGGGAGCGAACGCCGCCGGCAGCTGTTCCTCCAGCGTCGATTGCGCCTGCGGCGCCGCCGCCAGGATGGCACCGAAGACGGCGAAAAGGATGCCGGCCAGTCGCCGCCGCGCCTTCATTTTTTCTCCAGCCCGTCGCCGCTATAGACGTTGCGCGGATTCCACAGCATCCAGCCATCGCTGCCGAACTTCTCGGCGGCTTCGATCTGCTGGCGGATTTCCGCGCCGGCGAAGGCGCGCCGATCGAAGGCGTAGTCGCGGAACGCCTGTAGCCACGGACGGAAGCGCAACGGCGAGATACCCGTGCGCTCGGCGCCGCGTTTCAGGCTCAGGTACACGATTTCGTGGGGATGGGCCACCGGGTTGGTGTAGCCGGGAATGCCAAACTGGAAGCCCGAGGGATAGAGCATGGGCGAGAGATAGTCGAGTTGGTCGACCAGCGGCGCCAGTTTCTGGCCGATGAAGGTGTCGTTCGTGTTCCACAGCACGTAGCCGAAGATATCGGCGGAGACGAAGACGTTGTAGGGCGCCAGGCGCTTCCGCGCCGCGGCAAGAAAGCCGGAAATGGCGCCGACGCGCTTCTCTTCGGTGTTGGCCACGGAAAAGACGAGGCCGGGGGTGTCGGGAAAGCGCACGTAGTCGAACTGGATTTCGTCGAAGCCGAGTTGCGCCGCCTCGGCAGCAAGGTCCAGGTTATAGGCCCAAACTTCCTGCCGCGCGGGATCGACCCAGGCCAGTTGCTCGCGATCGCGGAACGGTGCGCCGCCGGCGGTCTTCACTGCCCATTCGGGATGGGCGGTGGCAAGCGGGTCGTCCTTGAAGACGACGATACGGGCGATCAGATACAGGCCGCGTTCCTTGAGCTTGGCCAGCAGCGCCGGCATGTCGCGCACGGTGGTGTAGGGGCGGGCGCCGATCGCTTCGGCCAGGGCGACGTGGGTCGGATAGGGAATCCAGCCGCGGTCGCCCTTGACATCGATCACCAGGGCATTGAGCTTGCCGGCATCGATGACGTCGAGCGCGGCCTGGCGAATGCGGCGATCGCCGATGCCCCAGAACGTGAGATAGAGCGCCTTCGGGCGAATCGCGGTCAGGCTCAGCGGCGGCGCTTCGCCGGCATCGGCGGCCAGCGCTAGCGCTCCGCGGCGATAGCCGATGGCGCGTGCGGCGATTGTGCCGCCGCGGCCGGCAAAACTGTAGCGTCCGTTATCGTCGGCGATCACCACGTCCGCGCCGCGGGTGACGATGGCGCCGGCCAGGGGCCGGCCGCTGGCTGCATCGACTACTCGTCCGTCGACGGCCAGCGCCAGCGGCGACAGGAGCAACGCCGCCAGCAGGGCGAGGTAGCAGCGAACTTTCATGGCGGGCCCCCGGCCGCGCGGCGCTCGCCCTCGCGCAATTGCCTCAGCAGGCCGGCAACGCCCGTGGCATCGACGATCAGGTAGCGCGGCAGGGCCAGCCGCGGATCGGTGTCGCTGGCGTGGCGTTCGCCGAGCGCGAAGGCCGCGCGATAGCCGGCAGCGGTCGCCGCCGTTTCGAGTTCCGCGTCGTGGATACCGAACGGCCAGGCTAGGTAGGGCGTTTCGACCCCCAGGCGAGCGTTGAGCACGCGGCGCGGCTTTTCGAGCTGGTTGCGCACGAAGCGGCTGTATTCCTCGGGCGCCAGACGGCGCCGTTCGATCGTGAAATTCGGGTGCCAGTAGGTATGGGAATGGACCTCGACCGAGCCGGTGGCGACGATTTCCGCGAGTTGCTCCCAGGTCATCGCATAGGCGGCGTTGGAGATGGCCGACGGATAGATGAACAGGGCTACCGGCAGCCGTTCGCGGCGAATGATCGGCAGCAGTTCGCTGTAGACCGTGCGGTGGCCGTCGTCGACGGTGATCGCCACGGCCTTCGCCGGCAGCGCCGTTTTTCCTTCGAGGCCGGCCACCAGGTTGCCGAGCGACACGAAGACATAACCGTCGCGGCGCAACCGCGCCAGCTGGGCTTCGAAGACTGCGGTGCGCGTCGTCATGCCGTCGACAACCGTCGGGCCGAAGCGGTGGTAGGCGAGTACGGCGGCGACCCGGGTTTCCGCCCAGGCCGGTGCGGCGAAAAGCACGGCGACCCATGCCAGAAGAACCTGCCGGCACAGGCGCTGACGAAGTGAACACCGGACATCGAAGACCATGCCGCAGCTTAACCCAGGTAGACCTCGATGATGCCCAAGGCGATTCAGGCCGAGGGGATATCGGTTGCTGTTGGGACTGGAGGGATACCTGCGCTGGATCGATCAACGTGCAACACGGGTGCGATAGATAGCGATATCGCTATCTATCGCACCCGTGTTGGGGTTTCCGCGGAGCCAATGACGGTGCGGTTCCGCGTTGTAGAAATTCGAGTCGGCGATTAGAAGCCGATGCCAACGCCGAGCATCAGGGTGTGATAGCCGCCAGTCAATGCCGGATAGGCATCGTCCTTGTTGTAGTCATAAACGTAGGACGCCTTGAACTTGGTGTTTTTCTTGACCATGTAGTCGGCACCCAGCGCCAGGCTATGCACTGCGCTGCTCACCCTGCCGTCGAGGGAGGACAGTTCGGACAGGATCAGGCCGCTGGCTGTGTTTCCTTTCGACTTGGAGTAGGTGTAGCCGCCGTTGTAGCTCAATTGGTCATTTACCTGCCAGTCGCCGCCCAGCGTTAGAACGTGGGTTTCAATCTTGTAGGTGGAGCGGTCGCGGGCCAGGAAACTGAGCGTGGTCGCATTAGCGACACCCGGTTCGAAGCGGCGGCGGGTCGAGGACAGGTAATAGCTGGCCAGGTCGTCCTGCATCCAGGACAGGCTGCCATGCGTATTGATCCATTCGCTGACGGGATAATTAAGCGAAACCCCCGCCGCTTTCTGGGTCTTGTTGACGTCCTGGGTGAGCGAGGTTGTCGGGACGTTCGAGGCAATGTTGTCGAACAAGGCATTGTTGTTGTTCTTTTGGTTTTTGTGGTTGATATAGCCACTCACCAGCATGCCGCTCTTCGCCGTGTAGCTCAGCTTGGTTTTGAGATTGAAAGCGCTCTCGGGTTCGCTGATCATCCCTGTTTCGTTGGCCCGGACAACGGATGGCATGACGCGGAGAATCATCCCGGGCATCGGGCGTGCAATCCAGTTGACATACAGTTCGTCCGAGACGGTCGCGTCCTTGTACAACGACCGCTGAGGCTGGATCGATCCGCCCGCTGCGGGGGTTGACCACGTCAGATCGCGGTCCTTGTCCTCACGCTTCAGACCGACCGTCACGGTCGATTTGAGTGTCGTCGGCCTGAAGGTGGCCGCCAGCCCGTAGGTCAAGGAACGGATCGTGTCGATCCGCACGCCCAGTTGTTGGTTGGCTGCCGCATTGAGCAAGCCGACCGCAGGGAAAGTCGAATCGTTGTCGCGGTTGTTGTACTTGATGAAGCCTTCCAGGCCGACGCTGCTCAGCGCATTCGAGGTGACGTTCAAATAGGCGCTGTTGGTGGTGATCTTGCCGGTGCTGTAGTTATTGGCCTGCTGTATCGGGGCAAACGAATCCTGCTCCAGTACCGACAAACCATAACCTGCCGCGATCGCCGTGCTGCCGTAGGTCTTTGCAAAACGAATATTGTTGGAGATGAGGGTGCTGGCGGGAACAAACTGTAGCGGCCGGGTCAGGCCGCCGGCACTCAACAGGAATGACGCCGAGGCAAAATCGGCCATTCCGAAATCCTTGGCTTTGTTGTCGAATTTCTCCACTGCACCTTCGTAGGCAATGTTGAATCCGCCCGGGGCTCCGTTCAGGCTGAGTGTGTAGCGATTCATCCGCTCGTCGACCGGCATGGAAAAACCGCGCCAGCGAGTGGTGACGGCACCTGTAATATCTCCGCCCCCCGTTACATAACTGGCAAAGCGATTGCCGTCGCGTTTGTAGCCATCGTAATTCATGGCGAGCGTGGTGTTCGTGCCGAGCAGCCCAGGCTTCAGCGCCAGCCCCAGGCCATACGTCGTGCGATCGATCTTGAACAGCGTTTGCCCGGGCGAATCGTTGTTGAACAGCGCAACGTAGCCGGTATTTGCGGAGACATAGGTCGGATCGGTTCCGCCCGGAACCTGATTGGGGCTATAAAGAAACCCCAACCCGCCTGTCGCCGAACGAAAGCTGGAGTGATAGCCGGTGAACCCCAGCGTATCGGAGTTGGCCTTGATCGTTCCGCGGTGGTTGTAAGCACCGAAGCCCTGGCGTTCGAGTTCGAATACGTTGCGCTTGGCGTCCTTGCCGACGATGTTCAAGTCGAGATCAAGGTAGCTGCCGCTGCGCTGATCGCCGCCGATACCCTGCTGGTAGTTGTAGCGCTCCAGGAATTGCGTACTCCTGTCGCCGGCACCCTTGAAATAATCGAAGCTGTAAAGCTTGGGCGTTACCTCGCCTGAGAAAACCGTACCCGTTGGCGCAGAGTCGGCCGCACTCGCAAGCTGAACGGAGAGGACAGTCATCGCCGTCAGCGCAACATTCATCGGTGTTTTCGCGTCCATGATGTTTTTCCTTGCGTTCTCAAAATCTCAGATGCTGGTCGGCGGAGCTGCCGTGTATCGCACCATGACAGCTTGCGCAGTCTCTCAGCACGGCACCCGTTATCCGCTGGGTGTTATTGGTTGCACCGCCCTGGCCGTGCCGATTTCCGGGAAGCGAATGGCACTGGAGGCACTGCATCGGCTGCGCAACGGTAAGCAACTTCTTGTTCGGTGCGCCATGCGGGTCGTGGCAGTTGGTGCAATCTTCCGCCGCCGGGGGATGTTCGAAAGCATGCGGCCCACGCACCGCCTGGTGGCACTGGGTGCATTGCGCGGTTTTTGCGCCGAGCGTGGCTTGCTTCGAGGCATGCGGGTCATGGCAGCCGGTACAGGTGGCGCCGCCTTCCTTGACCGGGTGGTGCGAGGTCATGCTGAACTTGGCCAGCACATCCTGGTGGCAGGTTGCGCAGAGCGCGGTCGTTTTGCCGCCTTTTTGCATTCCCGCACTGAGCGTTTTGATCTTGGGCGTGTGATTGCCATGGCAGTCACGGCACTGGACGCCGGCCTTGTTGTGCTCGGAGATGGCGAAGTGCATGCGACGCTTGTCGCTCTCGTGACAGCTGAGACATTGAGCCGCTTCGGGCTTGCCGACCTTGACGGTTTTCGGCTTGGCCGCCTTCGAATGTTTTTCCACGTCATCGTGGCAGGATGCGCAGTTGTCATGGTAGGCGTGGGATACCGACTCAGTCTGGTGGCATTCAACGCACTGGCTGCCTGAAACGGGTGCAGCGGCCCAAGCACTGGCGTGCAGGGCGCTACCGAGGATAACCGCTAGCAACACGGCGAGACGTCTCATGGCTACTCCTTCGTATTTAAGTTCAAGTCATCAAACCCGCTTAGCCCGTCAGCGCACGGACTATTTACAACTCCTGACCATTGCCGCATCGGCTCAGCGCCCTGACATCAGCTTTGCCTTCAGTTCCGTCGGGCCATCGGCCCCCGCCGGTTCTTTGTGCGCGATGCCGAAATGGCATTCGATACAGGTTTTTCCGTCGATCTTCGCTTTGGCATGGCGTCGCTGCGCCTTCTCCGTCTGCTTGCTGGGATCCATGGCGTCGATGTGATGGCAGTTGCGGCATTCAATGGAGTCGGTGGTCACCATCCGCGTCCATGCCCGAGTGGCCAGTTCGTAGCGTTTTGCCTCGAATTTCTCCGGCGTATCGATGACTCCGGTGATCTTGCCCCAGACCTCACCGGAGGCCTGGATTTTGCGGGCCATCTTATGGACCCAGTCTTTCGGCACATGGCAATCCGAGCACACCGCGCGAACGCCTGTGCGATTGGAGTAATGGATGGTCTTCTTGTATTCCTGATACACGTTGTCATTCATTTCATGACAACCGATGCAGAATTCCAGGGTGTTGGTGGTTTCCAGAGCGGTATTGAAGCCACCCCAGAAGATGATGCCTGCGAAGAAAAACGTGGCACCTACGGTGAGCAGCGAATACTTCGTGCATGGAGTGCGCAGTGCGGCTGAGATGCGGGTCAGCCATCCATTTTTCATGATGTCTCCCGGAGATCTTCAGCGCGAGAGGATCCACTGCACCAGGTTCCGGATCCGGTCCGCATCGCGGGTTTTGACCGAACCATGCTCCTCCTCTTCACCGTCAACCTTGACCTTGCTGGGCACGGTCACATGCTTGGAGAGTTTTTCCTCGGCTTCGGCCTTACCTTTGTATTTTGCGGCGACTTCCTTGTATGCGGGCCCATCCTTCTTCTTGTCCACGCTATGACATTTGAGGCATTTGCTGTCCTCCAGCAATTTCATCGCGTCGGCCTCATCAGCGGCATGCGAGGCGGTCGCGGTAGCAAGGCAGAAGAAAAATCCGGTCAGGATTGCCTTGATGATTGATATTTGCATGACGTGCGTCTCCCAAGTGAAATCGCATTTGCATTCGGCGGTTATCCCGACCGCGGTACAACGTTGCAGGAGGAACAACTCGCGCAGATGCGCTTTAGCATGCAAGGATTGTGGACTTCTTCAGCAATACGCCCTATCGGCGGGTGCTTAAAGTTTTTGTAGGAATATTCCGAACGTTAGCGATGCGTGCGGAAGCGTGCAGTCAGTTCGACATGCTGTTTGCCGGCGTGCCTGCGCCGCAACGGGTGCCCTGATCGATTCGCCCTGCGCGGATCGAAGATGCAGTCCCGCTCGCGGGATGGACAGAAAGCGAGCGAACCGATTCGCTCTACAGCTTCATCGAATCGGGAATACGATGATCTTGCGTGTTAATTGGGTAGGGACGTAAGTTCATGTGCAATGGCGTAGCGGACCAAATCGGCCACTGTAGCCATATCCATCTTTTGCATGATGCGGGCTTTATGCGTGCTCACAGTTTTTACGCTAAGCGAGAGATTCTCGCCGATCTCACTCGGGCTGCGTCCAGAGACAAGCATTTCAAAAACCTGATATTCCCGATTGGAAAGCAGGGTATGCGGCAGCGCAGCGCTGGCCGTTCCAAATTGACGGGTCATGAGTTCCGATACATGGGGGCTGATTTGAATACCGCCTGCTGCGACTTTGCGGATGGCAGCCACCAACAGGTCGGCATCGCTTTCCTTGGTGATATAGCCGGCGGCGCCCGCCTTAAACGCGCGCAAGGCATATTGGTCCTCCTGATGCATGCTGAGAATCAGGATCGGTAGATGAGGGTGATCCCGATGAACCAATTTGATGAGTTCGATGCCGTTTTTCCCCGGCATCGAAATATCCAGAACGAGGATGTTGCATTCCACTGAATTTAGACGCGTCAGGAGTTCGTTGCCGTTTGAGGCTTCGCCGGTAACCTTCAAATCCTCGGTTTCCGCGAGGATTTGTTTCAGTCCATCACGCATGATGGAGTGGTCGTCGGCCAGAAAGACGCAGGTCATGCTATTGACTCCTTGGATGAATCGGCGTCACGGACTCCGGATCCGAAAGGTCGGACGCTTGGTGGTGTTTCAGCGGTAGATGTACTTCGATGGCCACACCGCCTGAAGTTGATCGGCCGATGTCGAGGCGTCCGCTTAACATGAGTACGCGTTCGCGTATCCCCACCAGACCGTTACCGGCGCAAAAGCTGTCGTTGGAGGGGGAGCGCATTCCGAGGCCGTTATCCTCGATCTGTAGGTGAAGGGTATCGTCTTCAAGTTGTAGGGCAATGGACACCCTGCTCGCGGAAGCGTGGCGTGCGATGTTGGTCAACGCTTCTTGCAGAATGCGATAGATAGCCGTTGCCATACTTGGTGCGCACGCATCGGCTGCCGGATCGATCTCGACATCCATATCGATTCCGCTGCGTTTTGAAAAATCGCCGATCAGCCATTCCGATGCGGCCACCAATCCCAGATCATCGAGCAAGGGCGGGCGCAGTTCGGTGGTGATGCGTCGTACCGAGGCCACTGTGTCGGCAATCAATCCCTTCATCACCATGACCTTGTTCTCCAGTTCGGGATGCGATTTGCGCAGCGGTAGCGCCAGTGACGACAGGTCGAGACGCAAGCGTAACAACTGTTGTCCCAGTTCATCATGTAGCTCGCGCGCGATACGGGTTCGCTCCAATTCCCGGACCATGATCAGGGAATCGGAAAGTCGGCGCAACTCCGCGTTGGTGGCGGTCAACGCGATTTCTGCGCGACGTCGCTCGGAAATGTCGCGCAAAACGGAGGTAAATAACGTTCGCCCGGCGACAGTAATCTGCGAAATGGTTGTCTCAACCGGAAATTCCTCGCCATCGGCGCGCAGCCCGACCACCTCTTTGCTCATGGCCCGCGAGGCGGTTTGATCGTTACGCAGCTCTGCGATATGCCGCGCGTGTGAGTCTCTGAATCGCTCGGGAATAAAACGGGCCAGCGGTGCCCCCATCGCATGGATCGCGCTACAGGCAAACATCTTCTCGGCCGCCGGATTGAACAGCACGATGCGCTGTTCCATATCGACCGAGATAATCGCATCCATTGCTGTATCGATCAGCGCATGTAGGGTCTCGCCGGTCTGCAACAGATTATTGGCGAGAGCCTGTCCTCGCTTCAATTCGCGGGTCAGCAGCAGCGTTATCAGTGCGATAAAGGCGGCCATGGCGCTCGCCCCAATCCACAAGGTGGTGGCGTTTTTCCGCCAGGCAGTCAAGGCGGCAGAGTCCTGGATCGATACGGCGAGAGTCAGCGGAAACCCCGAAATATCCCTATAGATCACCGCTCCGGGGTTATCTCCGCCGAAACGCGCGCTGCGCAAGCCATCGGTAGAACCTGCGGGCGCTGCCTGTAGCGAATAGGCGCGGCCGATCATTTCCTCGTCTCTGGGTGTCCGGGTCAGCAAGCGTCCATCCTTGAGATACAAGGCAATCGGGCTGATGTACTCAAGCTTGAGATCGTGCAACTGCTCGAAGTAGTCGAGATTCAGCGCTGCGACAACAGCGCCGGCAAAGCGGCCATCGCTGTGTTCGATGCGATGGCTCATATGTACCGTCCATTCTCCGCCCATCCGGTTTACCAGCGGTTGACCGATAAATACCTCGCCGCTTCCATGCGTGCGGTGGAATTTAAAATAGTCACGATCCGCCACCGCCACTTTGGGAATGGGAAATTCGGTTGAAGCATTGATCACCTTCCCTTTGGCATCGACCAGAAACAGCGCGCTGATATGCGGCATCCCGGATATGCGCGACTTGAGCATGGTGTGAACCAGAAAATCGTTGGCGGACAATTGATTTTTCTCTAGATTGCCAATGCGCTCCACGACTCCGCCGAGTACAAGATCAACCCCTTGCAGTGCGCGTGCGGTTTGGTCGCCAATGACGCGACTGATGCTGGTCGCTTCCTCATGGGCATGTCGGAGTTCCTTGCGTTCGAGATCGATGAGGTAGATTTCGGTCGCAATCAGCAGCATGCCCACCGCGATGGCGCCCAACAGCAGTACGGCGCGGGTGGGACTTTGCATCCAGAGTCGGACGTTGGATATTTTTTTCATCATCCGATCGGGTATCTGCATTCTTTGGTCCTGGTACGGTATGCGGTCGCATAGGCCATACGGTCATTTTCAGTCAAGGAAGATTCTAAGCTGCCTTCAGCCGGCCCCCGACGAAGATTCATTTGACATGGCTATGCGGGGCGATGACGAAGGTGAACGGATTTAGCAAGGAATTCGTTTGGCGCGCTTCATCGCCGCTACCGGCCCATGGTGCGGCAGTCGCTAGAGCGGGATATTTCAGCGGTGGTCCGTACCCTGTTCCAAACCCGCGAACCAGGCTTCTAGGGCTTGAGGATCCGGCGCAAGTTGGACACCGGCGCCGCCTGTGAAGCGCCGCCAGTCGTCCAGGTATGGTGTTGCAACGACGGTCAGCAGAGGGATGCGTTCGCTCATCAAGGCCAGCATCTCGGCGGCCAAACCGCGGCCAATCGCCTCCAGGGCGCCGAAGCGATTGGCGATGGCGAGATCGGCCTTTTCCCTGAGTGCGCGACGCAGCACGCCGCTCGCCGCCGCGACGCTGGTTTCGTCGATACCGCACGAGACGGAGCCGGTACCGAGGTTCTGAAAGAGCGGAAAACGTTCCCGCGCATCGAGGTCGATAAGCACCGTTGACGCCTTCCACTGGCTGTCGGGGCGCTGCTGCACCAGGCCATGCACGCGTCGGCCCCTGTGGCGAAGCGCGAAAGCAAACTCGGCGAGCAGGTCGTCGGCAACGCCGCGTTCATCCTGGATGATGGCGGCAACGGGAATCCCCTGCATTCCGGCGGCGGTTTTGATGCTTGCGTTCATGTCGATCCGACAAAGAGGGATTGGCGTGGAGTCTATCGCTTCAGATCAATCGACGATCCTGCGCGTTTTGCGCGCCTCCCGCGCTTCGCCTAGCGTGGTCCGGTGCGGAAAGGCAGCAAAGAGCGCGTTGTCGTTATCGGTGGGGGGCGCTCCGTTGTCCAAAGACCGGGAACGCTTCTGCCGAAGCGGCGCTCTTCGAACATGAGATTGCGGTCCTGTCGTCCCGCTTGGAAATGCGCTATTCGTAATGTAGTATTTGATATAGCGCTGTCGGGTTTGCAACAATTTCAGCGCGCAAGATTGATCGATTCTCCTTGTGGATTCAGATGGTATGGGCCAGTTACGGCCTGTCAGGCCAATGAGTCACGGCCAATGCAGGGTAAGTGGCATGGAAATCGCTATTTCGTTATATATATAGAGAGATGTGGGGGATACATGCATAAATCGGTCGCTCGTCATCTTCGTCGGATGGTCGGCAGCGCATTCGTCGGAGCGTTTGCTCGTGGTTGATTCAAAGCCCCCGCGGCTGGTCGGCAAGCTGGCGGTTGAAACGGAGTTCGGGAATTTTCTCGGCGATACGCGCATCCGCTTGCTGGAGGCGATTGCCAGCCACGGCTCCATATCGCAGGCGGCAAAGGCGGTGCCGATCTCGTACAAGGCGGCGTGGGATGCCGTGGACGCGATGAACAATCTTGCCGAGCAACCGCTTGTGGATAGCTCCGTAGGCGGGCGCCATGGCGGCGGGACGCAACTGACCGACTACGGCCGGCGCGTCGTTGCCATGTACCGGGCGATGGAACGGGAATACCAGTCGAGTCTCGACCGGTTGAGCGAAACCCTGGGCGAGGGCTCAGGAGAGATCGGTCGTTTCACCGGCCTCATGCGGCGCATGACGATGCGCACCAGCGCGCGCAACCAGTTTGTCGGCCCGGTGTCGGCGTTGCGCGAAGGGGCGGTGAATTTCGAAGTCTGCCTGCGCCTCGATCCGCGAATCGAGCTGACTGCGATGATTACCCGCGAGAGCGCGGAGAGTCTCGAACTGGCGATAGGCAAGGAGATGCATGCCTTCGTCAAGGCGCAGGCGGTGATCCTGCTCACCGACCCGAATGTGCGCACATCGGCACGCAATCATCTGTGGGGCGAGATCGCCCGCATTCACGACGGTGCGGTGAATTCCGAAGTGACCCTGGCTCTGCCCGGAGGGCGCAGCGTGACCGCCATCGTCACCCTCGACAGCGTACAGGCCCTCGGCCTCAAGCCGGGATTGGCCACCTGCGCGGTGATCAAGGCCTCCGACGTGATTCTGGCCACTTTCGACTGATGTTATTTACAAGAAGCATGGGCATGAACGTTAAATTTAAAGGTGTGAAAGCATGGGCGGCGACGATTCTGTTGCTGGCGACCGGCACGGCCGGTGCCGATGAAGTGCAGGTTGCCGCGGCTGCCAATTTCACGGAACCGATGAAAAAAATCGCGGCCGAATTCGAGAAAACCAGCGGGCACAAGGTGGCGCTGACCTTCGGGTCGACAGGGAAGTTCTACGCCCAGATCAAGGCCGGGGCGCCCTTCGAGGTGCTGCTCGCCGCCGACAATGAAACTCCGGCCAAGCTGGAGGGGGAAGGGGCTGCGGCGAAGGGCAGCCGCTTCACCTATGCCATCGGCAAGCTGGTGCTATGGTCGGCCAAGGAAGCCATCGTCGACGACAAGGGCGACGTGCTGAAACGCGGCGGCTTCGACCATCTGGCGCTGGCCAATCCGAAACTGGCGCCGTATGGCGCGGCCGCTGTCGAAACCCTCAAGGCCCTGGGCGTGTACGACACCATTGCGCCGAAGATCGTGCAAGGAGAAAACATCGCCCAGACCTACCAGTTCGTTTCCACGGGGAATGCGCTGCTCGGCTTCGTGGCCCTGTCGCAGGTGCTCGGCGAAGACGGCAAGCTCAAGTCCGGCTCGGCCTGGATCGTGCCCGAGAAACTCTATTCCCCGATTCGCCAGGATGCGGTGCTGCTGAGTAAGGGCAAGGACAAGGCGGCGGCGCTGGCGCTGCTCAAATTTCTCCGGGGAAGTTATGCGATAGGGGTCGTCAAGTCTTACGGATATTCCGTCGGCCAATAGATGGGGACTGACCGGATTTTCTGAGATTAATTTTGCGCCATTTCCGTTAGTGGCGTGTCGAGGGGTCTTATGTTCTTGAACGATGGCGATATTCAGGCGATGTTCCTGACCGTCAAACTGGCGACCGTGGTGACGGTCATCCTGCTCTTCATCGGCACGCCCATCGCCTGGTGGCTGGCGCGTACCCGTTCCCCCTGGAAACGCCCGATCAGCGCCGTGGTGACGCTGCCCATGGTGCTGCCGCCGACGGTGCTGGGTTTTTACCTGCTGGTGCTGATGGGGCCGCAAGGCCCGCTGGGACGGTTGACCGAGGCACTGGGCCTGGGCCTGCTGCCGTTTACGTTTACCGGGTTGGTGGTGGCGTCGATTTTCTATTCCCTGCCGTTTGCGGTGCAGCCTTTACAGCAGGCCTTCGACGCCATCGGCGAGCGGCCTCTGGAAGTGGCGGCGACGTTGCGTGCCTCGCCGCTGGATACTTTTTTCAGCGTGGTGCTGCCCCTGGCCCGGCCCGGCTTCACGACGGCGGCGGTGATGAGCTTCGCCCACACCGTCGGCGAGTTCGGCGTGGTGCTGATGATCGGCGGCAACATCCCTGGCAAGACGCGCGTGCTTTCGGTGCAGATCTACGACCATGTCGAAGCCCTGGAGTTTGCCCAGGGACATTGGTTGGCGGGCGGGCTCCTGCTGTTCAGCTTCTGTGTGCTGTTGCTGCTTTATCGCAACAATCCGCTGGGCGCTGCGGAGCGTCGGACATGAGCATCGAGCTGCGGTTCACCCGCTCCTATCCGGGCTTTGCGCTGGAGGCCGAGTTGGTGCTGCCGGGCAGGGGCGTCAGTGCCCTGTTCGGCCCATCCGGTTCCGGCAAGACTACTCTGCTGCGCTGCATCGCCGGGCTGGAAAAGGCCGGCGGCGGACGGCTGGTGGTGAATGGCGAAGTCTGGCAGGACGGCGATTTTTTTCTGCCGGTGCACCGTCGCGCACTGGGCTATGTATTCCAGGAAGCCAGCCTGTTTCCCCACCTCACGGTGGCCGGCAATCTGGACTACGGAAAAAAGCGCAGCGCGGGTGACGTGCCGGATCTTCGCGCTATTCTCGATATGCTGGGCATCGCCCACCTGTTGCAACGCAAACCCGACCGTCTTTCCGGCGGCGAGCGACAGCGCGTGGCGATTGCCCGTGCGCTGCTGACGGCGCCGAAACTGCTGCTGATGGACGAGCCGCTGGCCGCACTGGATAGCCAGCGCAAACGCGAAATCCTGCCCTATCTCGAACGGTTGCACGATAGCCTGGCGATTCCGATTCTTTATGTCAGCCATGCGGCGGACGAAGTGGCACGCCTGGCGGATCACCTGGTGCTGCTGGAGCAGGGGCGCGTGCTGGCGAGCGGCCCGCTTGCCGAAACCCTGGCGCGCATCGATCTGCCGACGGCGGCCGATGAAGATGCCGCCATCGTCATCGAAGCGACGGTGGCGGGCCATGATGAGGCTTATCACCTGACCCGGCTCGATTTTCCCGGAGGCATCATCTGGGTCACCCGGCGCGATCTGGAAATCGGCCGCAAGGCCCGCTTGCGTGTTCTGGCACGGGATGTGAGCATCGCGCTGAGCGAGGATGCCGGCAGCAGCATCCTGAATCGTCTTTCAGCGTGCGTGCGTGCCGTGGTCGATACGGACAATCCTGCTCAGGTGATGGTGCAACTGGACGTCGGAGACACGGCCATGCTGGCGCGCATTACGCGTCGTTCGCGCGACCAGCTCGGACTGGTGCCGAACATGCGGGTCTGGGCACAGATCAAGTCTGTGTCCCTGTTTCTGTGATCGTCGCCGTTGGCACCGGGGATTGCGGACGCAGGGGAACCGAAGAGCAATTGACTTGCCAGCAAAGCCGCCGGTCAGTGGCCGAATTCTTTGCCATTTGCCGCAATCGGCCTTTCCTCAGTCCGGATATGCTCCTATTTCCGACGATGGAGGGCTCTGCGTGGACAAACATCTCCTCGCTTCATGGCAGCAGGCGAAAAGTTCGGGCGCGTTCGCCTCGCTTCAGTGCGATGCGGAGCAGTTGATCCACGTCCTCGCGCCGCGCCGGTTCGCGATCATCCAGCACTTCATGGCCTATCCGAACGCGACGCTCGCCGAACGCGCCTTTGCGCTCGACTGCCCGCCGGCGCGGCTACAGAAGGAAATCGAGGCGCTCGTCGGCGCCGGAATGCTGGAGGCCGGATTATTTGGTCTCATGGCCGCCGTCGAATTGCGCGATCCAGGGCAGGTAGAAGAAACCGGCCCGAAGCAGGCGTGAGGTGAAAACCTGGAAAAGGACGACAGTCGTACCTGCCAGGATGCGCTGATTGCTCTTTACAGGCATTATCCCGGCTCGCAACGTCCTGCCGCATACCGTATCCCATGTCGCTCACGCTCATTCAACCGCAAGAGGGGGCCGCCGCCCCTGCTGCGCTCCCCGTTTATCCGGGGATTGCATTCGCCGCCATCACGCTGGTCGACTCGCCCGCGCGGGCGGCGCAAGCGCTCGCCGAACTCATGGCAGGCGACGCCATCGGCTTTGATACCGAGTCGAAACCCACCTTTGTCAAAGGCGAGGTGTCCTCCGGTCCGCACCTCGTGCAACTCGCCGCAGAGCAAAAAGTGTTTCTATTCCCGATCAATCGCACCCTGGATACCGACGTCCTGAAGACGATCCTCGAAGCGCCGCAGTTATTGAAAGTCGGCTTTGGCCTGGGCAATGACCGAAGCGCTTTAAAGTCCCGGCTCGACATCGAGTTGAACAACGTCCTCGATCTGGGGGAGGTCCTGCGCGGGCCATGGCACCGCGGAACGGTCGGAGCAAAGACGGCAGTGCAGCATTTCTTCGGGCAACGCTTCCAGAAGTCCAAGCACGTCGGCACCAGCAATTGGGCCAGCGCCCGGCTGACCGAGCGTCAGCAGCTCTACGCGGCAAACGACGCGCATGCGGCGCTACGGGTATACCGGGCCTGGTGTCACGCTGGGGAAACGGTCAAGCCGCTATAGCCGGATTGACCGTTCAATCCCCTTCTCGTATCCCAACGTGTCTTTTGTCAGAAGCGCCGATCTGCTCGGCAGGATGCCTTCTCGATTCACGCTGGCGCTTGCCGCCTCGTTGCTGCTGCATGCGGTCGTGCTGTCGCTTAAGCTCGCTGCGCCTGCGAGTCCGGCACACGATGCGCCCGGCCAGCCGGGCCGCCGGATCGATGCCACGCTCGCCGCGCCGCGCAAACCCGCACCGCCGGTTGCTCGTCCGACGCCCAAGGCGGAGCGGCCGCCATACGTGCTGGCCGTGCCGCGCCGGCCACACGCGCCGAAGGCCGAAAGCGACGTCGACGCAAAATCATGGAGTCGCGCCGAGCGCGACGAGATGCGTCAATTTCTCGATGAGCTCGCCGAGGAAGCCAAAACGCCTTCCGGCACCGAACTGGCGCAGCGCGCTTTGGCGATGGCGCGGACCCTGCGTCCGCCGCCGTCGGCGGATGGCGACGAATCGGCCGCGATCATGCGCAGGCTCGCCACCGCCGAGGTCGAGCCGTTCAGCCTGGAGATGTACTTCAACGCTCTGTTCGCCAAGATGAATCGCAGCGCCGCCATGCTGGGCAATTCGCCGCGCGCCAAAGGCGTCAAGGCCGCTGCGTTGCGCATCCGGCTGAATCAGGACGGTTCGGTGAAGAGCTTCGAAATTCTGCACGCTGCCGACCAGCAAGCCGAGATCGCATTTGTCCGCGCGGTGGTGGACATGGCGGCGCCTTTCCCGTCATTTCCTTCGGACATCCGCCGCGCCACCGACGCATTGGTGCTACAGATTTGTATTCGGCCGAACCTGTGGGGCACAGGCGGCGGCCCGGCGTTTACTCGCATGGGGGAGGGCGAGGCCTGCCGCTGAGACGATGCGGTCCGGCTGGGCAGGCGCGCACGCCTGCCCAGGCTAAAGTATTCCCAGCGTGCGCGCCCTGTGTACCGCATGTTCGCGGCTGCCGGCGTTGAGCTTGGAGAACAGGTTCTTCAGGTGCCACTTCACGGTTTCGATGCCGACGTCGAGCGATTCGGCGATGCGTTTGTTCGGCAGGCGCTTGGCCAGCAGGCAGAGCACTTCGTATTCCTTTGGGGTCAGGATCGAGCCGAGGGTTTGTGCGGGCTCGACGCGGGGGGGCGGTCGGCCGCCGTCGATGTTGCGCAGACGGGCGGCGAACTCGCTGCCGATGGGCAGTGCGTCGCCCTGGCCCAGGCGCTGGTGGATATGCCCGGTGACGTCGGGCACGGTGTCGGCATAGACGCGTACCAAACCGCAGCTCTCGGCCAGCGAGAGCGATTCATTGAGCCGGCCCCTCGCGGCTTCCTTGCCGCCGCGGCCGCTGACGGCCTGCAAGGCCAGTACCTGGATGGTCTCGCGGCCGCGATTGAGTCTTTTCGCCAGTGCGCCGGCCTGGTCGAGCATCGCTTCCATTCCCGCTTCGTCGTAGCCGGCATAGGCGGCGTAGATGCGCGCCATGATTTCCTGCAACTGGAACAGCGGGCGGACATAGGGCGAGCGGGCGCGCGCATCGCCGAGGCGCTTGTCCATCCGTTCCACCAGTGCGGCGCATTGCGCGGCGCGGCGTTTGCCGGCATGGATGCGCACCCGCTCGGCCAGGCTGGCGATTTCGAAACGCACGATATTGCGCGCCTCGCCGAGTGCGCCGAGCTCTTCGAGCTGCGACAGGGCACGGGTTTCGTCGCCGTCGGCGAGCGCCAGGCGGGCGGCGGTGACGTAGCCGAAGACCACAGCGGCGGGCAGGGCGCAGCGTTCGACCATGTCCATGCGGTGGGCGAGCAGGGCGCGCGCTTCGTCGCGGCCGTCGCGGTCCCAGCAGGCGGCGGCGAGGCCGGTGCCGATCACCGTGGTGAGCAGGCCGCGGCGGCCGGTTTCGCGCTCGAAGCGCAGATGGGCGTCGCGCAGGATGCCTTCGGCAAATTGGGCACGGCCTTCCCAGAGGTAGCTGGCGCCGACGAAGAATTCGCGATAGGCCAGCGTCGCCGGTGCCCACAACGAATTGCGCGCGCGCAGCAGTTGATAACGTGCCCGCTCGGTGGCGCCTTCATGCATTTCGAGATAGGCCTGCAGCGAGCCGTAGACGCCGGTGAGCACGATGTGGTCGACCGGCAGTTCATGGCTGCTCAGGCGCGACAACCAGGCGCGCGTGGCTTCCAGATCGTCTTCGAGCATCGCGGCGCTGGCGAGGATGAGCATCACTTCGTCGCGCGTGTTGTCATCGAGCTTTGGGTCGTCCAGCAGCGGCAGCAGTTCCTTTTGCGCCAGCGGCGCTTGCGCACCGACGGCGACGCCCCAGGCGCGTGCGATCTTCAGCTTCGGGTTGAGCTCGAAGGCCTCGGCCGGCAGGCGTGCGCACCAGTCGCCGACCAGACCGAGTTGTCCCTTGAGCAGCAGTTCGTAGGCGCAACCAGCAATCAACTCGATCCAGCGTTCGCGGCGGCCGGCAGCGTAGGCGTGGTCGGCCGCCACTGCGGGCAGGCCGTTGGCGGCCAGCCAGGTTTCGGCGCGCAGGTGCAGGGCGTCGAGTTCCGGCGCCGGCAGCTTGCGTGCTTTTTCGCGGAAATACTCCCGTGCCAGGGCGTGCAGGCGCATCCATTCGCTGCCTTCGCCGGCGGTGACCAGCGGCGTTTCGGCGAGCAGGCGATAGAGATATTCGGCAGCCTTGTCGTTATGCGTCAGCGCTTCGCAGAGCGCCGGATGCAGCGCGTCGAGCAGCGAGCACTCGGTGAGAAAGCGCTCCATGTCGCCGGGCATGGCGGCAATCGTGCGCTCGATCAGATCGCGCGCCAGATGCTCGGAACGCGAGGCCAGCGAGGCAATCGCCGCCTCGATCCCCGGTTCCCGTTCGATGGCGGCGACGGCCAGTTGCAGGCCCATCGGCCAGCCTTCGGAAATCTCGTGCAGGCGCGCGCAGCCGTCGGCGTCCACCCGGCTGCCGAGGCGCGCACCGACGAAGGCAATGGCTTCGGCCAGATCGAAACGCAGATCGGCGCTGCCGACCTGCCCCAGCGCGCCGTGGGCGAGCAGATCGGTGGTGTCGATGGGCAGGTGGGCGCGGGTGCCGATCACGATGCGCAGATTGGCCGGCGCATTGTTGAACAGGTAGGCCAGCATGCGCTGGATTTCCGCGTCGCGCGGCCGGTCGGCATCGTCGCAGATCAGCACCAGGGTACGCGGTGATTCGGCAACTTCGGCCAGCAGCGCGGTCAGCGCTTCGGCAAGGCCGGACGAGCGGCCAAGGATGTCGGGCACCGTGCTGCCGAAGTCGGCCCTGCCGGTGGCGCGGCGCAGGCTCTCGACCATGCCGAGCAGCAGGCGCGCGCCGTCGTCGCCGGCCTCGGCGGTGAACCAGGCCACCACCGCGCCTTCGCGCAGCCAGTCGGCGCGCCACTGCGCCAGGGTCGAGGTCTTGCCGAAACCCGCCGGCGCTTCGACGACGATCACCGTCGCATCGCCGAGGCGTTCGCGCAGTGCGTTCAGCCGCGCGCGCGGGAGCAGCGTCCGGCGCAGTTTCGGCGGCGTGATCTTGAGCAGGATGGCGGGGTCGCGGGTCGGCTGCACGGTCGGTCAGCGGTGGCGAAGAGCGGCCGAGTATGCCAGAGCGACTTTTTGCCACGCCGCACTCAGGCCGACTTGCGTGCGATCTCGCGGGCGATGATGTTGCGCTGGATCTCGCTGGTGCCTTCGTAGATCTGCAACACCTTGGCGTCGCGGAACAGTTTTTCCACCGGGTACTCGGTGCTGTAGCCCATGCCGCCGAAAACCTGTACCGCCTCGGTGGCGCACCACATCGCCGCGTCGGCGGTATAGGCCTTGGCAATCGACGCCTGTACGGTATTGCGCTGGCCCTGTTCGGCCATCCACGCCGACTGGTAGGTGAGCAGGCGACCGGCTTCGCTGCGAATCGCCATCTCCGCCAATTTGTGGGACACCGCCTGATGCTCGATCAGCGGCTTGCCCATCGACACCCGCTCGCGCGCATACGCAGTAGCCTCGTCGCAGCAGCGCTGGATCAGGCCGAGGCCGAAGGCGGCCACCATCGGTCGCGACTGGTCGAACGTCTCCATCGCCAGCTGGAAGCCTTTGCCCTCGGCGCCTAGACGGTTGGCGTCGGGGACGAAGACGTTGTCGAAGAACACTTCGCAGGTCGGCGCCGCTTTCTGCCCGAGCTTGCCCAGCGGCTCGCCGACGCTGAGGCCAGGACTGTCGCGCTCGACGATGAAGGTGGTGACGCCGCGATGGCCGGCGGATGCGTCTGTTTTGGCAAAGACCACGAAGAAGCTCGCCAGCGAGGCGTTGGAAATCCAGATCTTGCTGCCGTTCAGCTCATAGCCGCCGGCCACGCGGCGCGCGGCGGTACGGATGCCCGCCACGTCTGACCCTGCCGCAGGTTCGGTGAGCGCAAAACTGGCGAAGCCACCGCGGGCCAGCCGGCCCAGGTACTCTTTCTGCTGCTCCGGCGTGCCGGCAAGGATTACCGGTTCGCCCGCCAGACCGTTGGTGCTCAGCGCCGTGCCGATGCCCAGACAGGCGCGGCAGAGCTGCTCGGTCACCAGCGCCAGTTCCACATTGCCGAGGCCCGGCCCGCCGCAACTTTGCGGCAGGTTGACGCCGAGCAGGCCGAGTTCATGGGCCTTGGCGTGGATGTCCAGCGGCAGATCGGCGGCACGGTCGGCGGCGGCGGCGCGGGGAATGATCTCGCCGTCGGCGAAATTCTTCGCCAGATCGCGGATCATGCTTTGTTCTTCGGTCAGATTGAAATCCATCGTATTCCTTCCAGTGTTTATTCGGGCTGGGTGTCGGTCAACGGGTAACCGCAATTTCCCAGATGCACCCTAACGTGCGCGGGCATTCCGATCTTGCGAAAACCGATTGCGGCTTACGCCATCTCGGCGACGTGGCGGCCGATGAGCAGGCGCTGGATGTCCGAAGCGCCTTCGTAGATCTGCGTCACACGCACATCGCGATAGATTTTCTCCATCGTCGTTTCGCGCGTGTAGCCGCAGCCGCCATGGATCTGCATCGCATCGGAGCAGACCTTTTCCGCCATTTCCGAGGCGAACAGCTTGGCCATCGAGGCTTCGGCGAGGCAGGGCCGGCCGGCGTCCTTCAGGCTCGCCGCATGCCAGACCAGTTGCCGCGCGGCTTCGAGCCGCGTCGCCATGTCGGCGAGACGGAAGCTCACTGCCTGATGTTCGATGATCGGCACGCCGAACGTCTCGCGCTGCTTGGCATAGGCGACCGCCAGTTCGAGCGCGGCGCGCGCCATGCCGAGGCACTGTGCGGCGATGCCGATGCGGCCGGCTTCGAGATTGGCGAGGGCGATGCGGTAACCCGCGCCTTCGTCGCCGAGCAGGGCGTCGGCCGGCACGCGGCATTCGTCGAAAACGATCTGCGCCGTGTCGGAGGCGTGCTGTCCCATCTTTTCCTCGATGCGCGCCACCGTGTAGCCCGGCGTTGTCGTTGGCACCAGAAAGGCGGAGATGCCGCGCTTGCCCGCCGCGCGGTCGGTGACGGCAAAGACGATGGCCAGATCGGCGTTCTTGCCCGTGGTGATGTATTGCTTGACGCCGTTGAGCACCCAGTCGCTACCTTCGCGCCGTGCCGTCGTCTTCAGGTTGGCGGCGTCGGAGCCGGCCTGCGGTTCGGTCAGGCAGAAGCAGCCGAGCCGCTCGCCGCGCGCCAATTGTGGCAGCCATTGCTGTTTCTGCGCCTCGCTGCCGTAGCGGTAAAGGATGCCGCAGGGCAGGGAATTCTGTACCGCGACGATGGTCGAGGTGGCGCCGTCGCCACAGGCAATTTCCTCGATGGCCAGCACCAGTGACAGGTAGTCGAGGCCGGCGCCGCCCCAGTCCTCGGGAATGGTGATGCCCAGGGCACCGAGTTCGGCGAGGCCGCGCAGGGCGTCGCGCGGGAAGGTGCTGTCGCGGTCCCATTGCGCGGCATGCGGCGTGATATTTGCGGCAACGAAGGCGCGGATCGAGTCGCGCACCATCTCCTGTTCTGCGGAAAGGATCATCGCATCACCTCGATGGCCAGTGCGGTGGCTTCGCCGCCGCCGATGCACAGGCTGGCGACGCCGCGCGCAAGGCCGCGACTGCGCAGGGCATGGAGCAGGGTGACGACGATGCGCGCGCCGCTGGCGCCGATCGGATGGCCAAGCGCACAGGCGCCGCCATTCACATTCACCTTGTCGTGCGCCAGACCGAGATCGTGCATGGCGATCATGGTCACGCAGGCGAAGGCTTCGTTGATCTCGAACAGGTCGACCGACGCCACATCCCACTCGATACGCTCCAGCAGCTTTTTCATCGCGCCCACCGGGGCAGTGGTGAACAGGCCGGGTTCATGGGCGTGGCCGGCGTGGCCGACGATTTTCGCCAGCGGCTCGATGCCGCGCCGATCCGCCTCCGAGGCGCGCATCAGCACCAGCGCCGCGGCGCCGTCGGAAATCGACGACGAGTTCGCCGCGGTGACCGTGCCGTCCTTGCGGAAGGCCGGCTTGAGGCCGGGGATTTTCGATGGGTCGCACTTGCCCGGCGTTTCGTCCGCGGCCACGATCTGCTCGCCCTTGCGCCCGGCGACAGTGACCGGGGTGATTTCATTCTCGAAGGCGCCGTCGCTCACCGCGCCCTGGGCGCGGCGCACCGACACCCGCGCGAAATCGTCCTGCTCGGCGCGGCTGAAGCCGTACGTCGCCACCGCCTGCTCGGCGTAATGGCCCATCAGGTTGCCCTCGTAGGCATCCTGCAGGCCGTCGAAGAACATGTGGTCGAGAATCTGGCCGTGGCCGAGGCGGTAGCCGTCGCGTGCCTTGGGCAGGAAGTAGGGCGCGTTGCTCATCGATTCCATGCCGCCCGCCGCCGTTACCCGCGCCGAGCCGGCGAGAATCAGGTCGTGGGCGAACATCAACGAGCGCATGCCCGAGCCGCAGACCTTGCTGACGGTGGTGCAGGGCACCGAGTTGGGCAAGCCGGCACCCAGCGCCGCCTGCCGCGCCGGCGCCTGGCCGACACCGGCGGGCAGCACGCAGCCCATGAAGACTTCGTCCACTTCGGCTGGCGCGATACCGGCATCGGCGACGGCCGCCTTCAATGCCGCGGCACCGAGTTGCGGCGCGGTGAGCGGTGAGAGGATGCCCTGGAAGGCGCCGATCGGCGTGCGTCGCGCCGCGACGATGACGATGGGGTCGTGTGTGGTTGTCATGTCTGCCTCGATTCCTGTGGGTTTAGTGAGCTGGGCAAGGGATGCGTTGAGCCTGTCGTGAACCGGGGCGAAACGGTTTGGCGCCCTTCGACAAGCTCAGGGCGAACGGGTATTTCAAGGACCGAAAACCTGAACCCGTTCGGGCTGAGCTTGTCAAAGCCTGTCCTGAGCAACATGGAAAGGCTCACCATGACGGGAGGAAATCCCTCTGTGCCGAACGGTTCACGGATTTACTTCGGCGCCATGCGCAGCGCGCCGTCGATGCGGATGGTTTCGCCGTTGAGCATCGGGTTCTCGATGATCGAGCGCACCAGTTGGGCGTATTCGCTGCCGCGGCCGAGGCGGGCGGGGAAGGGCACGGTGCGGCCGAGGGCGTCCTGCACCTCCTGCGGCAGGCCGCGCAGCATCGGCGTTTCGAAAATGCCGGGGGCAATGGCCAGGGCGCGGATGCCGAAGCGCGCCAGCTCGCGGGCGATGGGCAGGGTCATGCCGACCACGCCGCCCTTCGACGCCGAATAGGCGGCCTGGCCGATCTGGCCTTCGAAGGCGGCCACCGAGGCGGTGCTGATCAGCACGCCGCGCTCGCCCTCGGCGTTCGGCTCGCCCTTGCTCATCGCATCGGAAGCCAGGCGGATCATGTTGAAGGTGCCGACCAGATTCACCGTCACCGTCTTGGCGAACAGGTCGAGCGGATGCGGCGCGGCCTTGCCGAGCACCTTTTCGCCGGGGGCGATGCCGGCGCAGTTGATCAGGCCGTGCAGCCCGCCGAAGGTATTCACCGCGGCGTCGACCGCCGCCTTGCCGCTGGCTTCGTCGGCGACATCGGTGCGCACGAAGCGGGCGGCAGCGCCGAGGTCCTTCGCCAGCGCTTCGCCGGCGGCGACATTGAGGTCGGCAATCACCACCTTGCCGCCGGCGCCGGCCAGCATGATTGCGGTGGCTGCACCGAGGCCGGAAGCGCCGCCGGTGACGATGAATACGGAATCCTTGATCTGCATGTTGCGTAGTCCTTGTGAAAGTAAAGTAATTGAACTTGATTGCCGGAGGGGGAAATTACACTACCTTGACGCCAGCGGGATAGTCGTAATGTGCCGAGAAGGTCTTCATGAAACGGATGAATTTCGGCAACTGCCAGAAGTGCTTCAGAACCCGGAAGCTCAGGGCCGGATAGCGGTCGCTGTCGCTGCGGTGGAACAGTATCTGGTCGAGAGACCCAGTCGTTCGGTCAGCATCAGAAAGGGCAGGCCGGCCTCCTTCAGGCGCATGGCGCAGAACATGCCGGCCATGCCGCCGCCCACAATCAACGTTCCTCGATTCTCTTCCATGTTTCCTGCTCTTGATGCGCGTTCACCATCCAGTCACGATTTATTCTTAGTCGCGAAAAACGGCTCCGCGGGATTCGCGGAAAGACAGCAGGGCTTCGTCGAGGTCCTCCGAGAACAGCATGGCGGCATTCCATGTCGCCACGTAGTTAAGGCCGTCACTCACGGAATGATCGCGCACGTAGGTGATCATTTCCTTGGTGCCGCGTATCGACAACGGCGACTTGGCGGCGATCAGTCTGGCCACTTCCTCGACGCCTGCGGTCAAGTCCTCGTTCGTTTCATAGCAGCGATTGACCAAGCCAATGCGTTCCGCTTCGCTGCCCGGCAGACGCGCTCCGGTGTAGGCCAGTTCGCGCGCCTTGCCTTCTCCGATCAGTCGCGGCAGCCGTTGCAGCGTGCCGACGTCGGCGACGAGGCCGACATCGATTTCCTTCACCGAGAACCCGGCCGACGCGCTGCAGTAGCGCATGTCGCAGGCCGTGACGATGTCGATGCCGCCGCCGATGCAGGCGCCGTGTATGGCGGCGATCACCGGCTTGCGGCAGCGCTCGATGGCGGTGACGGTGTCCTGGATATCGAGGATGCTGCGGCGCAGTTTCTCGCCGCTGCGGCCGGCGCAGGGATCGGCAGTATCCGAGCGGAGTTCTCCGAGCATCTGCAGGTCGATGCCGGCCGAGAAATGCGTGCCGGCGGCGCTGAGGATGCCGACGCGCGCTGCCGGCGTCTCGTCGAGCCACTGCATCGCCTGACGCAGCCCCTGCCACATCGATGCGTTGAGCGCGTTGGCCTTGTCGGAGCGATTGAAGCGGATGTGGGCCACGCCGGCGTCAAGTGAGGTCAGGATTTCGTTCATGGTCATTTTCCCGTGTTGCGGATTCAGTGATTGCCTGGGGCGGGCTCCGCCTGCCGCAGCTTGTTCTTGAGTACCTTGCCGGCTGGGTTGCGCGGCAGGGACTCCATTAGCCGCAGTTCCCGCGGCAGTTTGTAGCGGGCCAGTCGTTCGCTGCCGTATGCCTGCAATTCGTCCAGCGTAATGGCCATCCCAGGGTTCGGCACGACGGCGGCAACCACGCGTTCCCCCCAGCGTGCATCCAGCGCCCCGACGATGGCGATCTCGGCAAGCGCTGGATGGTCACACAGGGCGCTTTCGACCTCGGCCGGATAAACATTTTCGCCGCCACTGATGATCATGTCCTTGAGGCGGTCGCACAGATAGAGATACCCGTCTGCGTCCATGTGGCCGATGTCGCCGGTATGGAACCAGCCCTCTTCGTCGAACACGGCGGCGGTCGCCTCCGGTCGCTGCCAGTAGCCCTTCATCACGTTGCTGCCGCGCACGCAGACTTCGCCCTTCTCGTGGGGCTGGAGAATCGGCTGGCCCTGAATGTCCTTGAGCATGAATTCCGTCAGGATGGCGGCATTGCCGCAGGAACCGAGCTTTTCTATCGCCCGCTCGGGGCTGAGGAAGGTGACGATGACGGTCGTTTCGGTCATGCCGTAGCCTTGGTGCACGGGTATGCCGCGGCCGTTGTAGAGGCGCAGCAGAGGCTCCGGCACCGGTCCGCCGCCGACCGCGATCAGGCGCAGGCTGGAAAGGTCGGCGCTGTCAAAGGCCGCGTGTTGGCTGGCGAACAGCAGCATCGACGGCACGGCGAAACTGACGGTGACTCGATGGCGTTCGATCGCCTGCATGAACTGCCGCGGCTCGAAGGACTCCTGCAGCACGAGATGGCCGCCGGCCAGCAGCGTCGGCAGGCTGACGACGCAGAGGCCGCCGACATGGAACAGCGGTGCGCTGTTGAGCGCGACATCGCTGGCAACGAGATCGAAGACGAGATTGGCGTTGAGGTTGTTCGCCCAGAAGTTGGCGTGCGTCAGCATCGCCCCCTTCGGCGTGCCGGTGGTGCCGGAGGTGTAGATGATCGCAGCCACCGCATCGGCCGCCACCGCGGCAGCCGGCTGCGCCGCGGCTGTCGCCATCAGGTCCCTGGCCGCTTCCCAGCCGTCGGCCGGTGCATCGACGGCCAGATAGCGGCGGCACTGCAGCGCGGGGCGCAGCGCTGCGATGGTGTCGATGTGCTCGGCCCCCGCCAGCAGGGTATGGATGCTGGCATCGCCGACGATGAATTCGATCTCGGGCGCCGCCAGGCGGAAATTCAGCGGGACGAAAATGGCGCCCAGCCTCGCCGTCGCAAACAGGGCGACCAGGAACAGCGGGTGATTGAAGCCGAGATAGCCGACCCGGTCACCGGGCGTGACGCCGCCGCCGGCGAGCACGGCCGAGAGCCGCTCTACCCGGTCCTGGAGTTCGGCATAGCACCAGGTGACGTCATCGAAACTCAGCGCCGGGCGCTCCGGTCCCCGCGCCGCGCGCTTGCACAGCCAATCCGCCAATCCGATCATTGTCGGGCTCCGTTCGCCTCGGCGTGGTGATCCGGGATCTGGCCATGGCCGAGGCGGTAGCCGTCGCGCACCTTGGGCAGAAAACAGGGCGCGTTGCTCATCGATTCCATGCCGCCCGTGGTAGTCGCTTGCGCCGCGCCGCAACGATGACAGTCGGGTCGTTTATGTTTGTCATGTGTGTCTTGATTTCCATGGTCAATTTGCAAGCGTGCCGCGGTGTGCGTCCAAGAATTCGAGACATTCACGTACCAGCAGGGCAGCCTTGCCTTCATGGTCGATGAACTTGCTAAGCACGCCGTTGAGCAGGCGCAGGACATGCCGGTCGAGGAAGTCCCGCTGCGCCGCGTTGACGGCGCTCACCGCCTCTCCGCGCGCGGCGGCGGCCTGCTCCAGTTCACAGAGGAAATGCATGAACTCAAGCTCGACGGCAAGATGGTCGGGCAACTCGGCGTTCTCCTGCCGGCGCAGGCCGAAGTGCTCGTAGAAGCGCACCAGTTCTTCGAACAACACGCTGGCGTCGAGATCGACGTAGCTTGCTTCGTTGAGCGATGTGGCGGCGGAATTGGCGGCGAGGTCGAAGGCTTCGATGTATTCGGGGCCGCTCAGCCAGCCCCCGGTCTCCTCCGGGTAACGGAAGGAAGCCGCAAAGCCGGCATACAGGGCGCTGGTTTCTGCCAGATCGGTGGCGCAGGCCATATTCACGCTGCGCGCTCCGCCAGTTCGATCTCCACCCGCGTCTCGCGATCGAACATCGACCCCTGGCCCTGGATGAAGAACGGGCGCAAGTGCTGCCCCGCGCCACCGGCCAGTTCCACCGGGTTGATCGGGGAGGGCGACACCGAGTTCATATCGCCGCCCTTGGGGAAGTGGTGACGCTCCCAGCCGTTGTAGATCATGGTCTGGCCGGGTTGCATGGTCGGCGACACGGCGGCGCGCGCCTTGAAGGAACCGATGTCGTTACGGATGCTCACCCAGTCCATTTCCTTGATGCCGCGCGCCGCTGCGTCGCCAACGGAAATCACCACATAGGGTTCGGGGCGGTGCATGCGCATCATCAGGCGGCTGTCGCGCCAGGTCGAATGGATGCTCCAGCGCGCCTTGCCGCCCGAGAGCAGCAGCGGGTAGTTGCCGCCCATCGTCGGCGCGTCCTTGTGCCGCGGCAGCACCTCGTCGTACTCGTGATACAGCGGATGGTCGAGATAGAACTGGATGCGCCGCGTCGTCGTCGGGTAAGGCACCTTCTTCTGTACATGGTTGGCCAGCGCGACGATGGAATCGTTTTTCGGAATGTCCGTCTGGTTGCCGGCGGAAACGAAGTCGTTGGAGATGCGCGTATAGCGAACGAATCCCTTCTCCTTGGCTTGCTCCCAGGTGACATCGCCGAACAGCTTGCCGTGCTCGAAGATGTGCTTGAGGACTTTCTCGCCGTCCTTCTCGGTATAGGTGCCGTCGAAGGTCATGCGCTGGTACAGCGTGCTGAAGTTGACCTCCAGTCCGTGCGGCGTCCTGACCACGGCGATGCCGCGGGCGCGGGCGCGCTCCTCGATCTTTTTCGCCAGCAGGAAGATCGCCTCGAAATCGCTCTTCGATTCGCCGAGCGCCGGGGTCGCCGCGTTGGTGATGGTCAGGTAGGGCGACAGGGGCGTCACCCACTTGAAGTTGGTGCGCTCGTACCAGGTGGACACCGGCAGCACGTAGTCGGCGAAGCGGGTCGAGGAATTCATGCGGAAATCCAGCACCACGTACTTGGCCAGCTTGGGCAGTAGCACCTCGACGATTTTCTGGTTGCCGCGGATGCGGCGCAGCGGATTGCTCATCACCGAGAACATGATGCGCGGGTCGTCGCCGGGCTTCGGCACGCAGGGTTGCCATTTCTTGCCCAGGGCTTCGCTGACGTGGTCCTTGACGCTGCGCTTGAGTCCGCGGTTCCAGTCGGCGGCGTGGTCGGACAGTTCGCTGATGCCGGCATGGATGTGCCAGAACAGCGTGCCGCTGGCATTGACGGGGAGGGCGAAGGGCAGCGCGCCGGGCTGCATCAGGATGTTGCTCATGTCGTTGATGACCTGCTCCAGGGTGTCGCCGGCCGCCATGCGCTGGGCGAACATCGCCGCGATTTCGGGCGGATGTTCGTCGAGTTCCTTCAGGTTGCGGGCGATCATGAAGCTCTCGACGCCCTCGTTGGCGAGCATGGGGAAGCCGGAGAAGCCGGCGCCCTTGTGGCCGATCTGGCCGGTCAGGGCGAAGACCAGGGCCATGGCGCGGGTCGCCAGGTTGCCGTGATAGAGCTTGGAATGGGTTGACTGGGTGGTATTGCGCACCCGCTTGGCATTGCCGATCTCGGCGGCGAGGCGTTTCACCATCCACGGTTCGATGCCGCAAATCCTGCCCACGTGCTCCGGCGTGTAGTCCTCGATGCGCAGCAGCATCCGGCTATACACCGTGCTCACCGCGACTTCGCTGCCGTCCTTGAGGCGGACGTGCGCCGTGTGTTCCAGCGCCGGGCGCAGCTCGCCCAGGGTCAGCGTCTTCCACGGCATCGGCTGCACCGAGCGGGTAGCCTCGTCGTAGGCGTAGAAGACGGTCGCTTTGCCACCGTCCTTGAGGTCGGCCTCGGTGAGGAAGTGCTGCGTATCGTTGCGGACGAGGAACACCAGATCGGTCTGCTCGCGGATGAAGTCGGGCTTGATCTTGCCGTCCTTGATCAGCAGGCGCGCGACGCCCAGGGCCAGCGCCGCATCGGTGCCGGGCTTGGCCGGAATCCACAGGTCGGCCTTGATCGCCGAGGCGTTGTAGTCCGGGGCGATGGAGATGATTTTGGCGCCACGGTACTTGGCTTCGGTGAAGAAGTGCGCGTTGGGAATCTGCGTATAGAGCGGATTGCCGGCCCAGAACAGGATCAGGTCGGAATAGAAATAATCGTCGGCCGAGCTTTCGAACGAGATCTTGCCGAAGGTTTCCAGCGCGCCGCGATGGCCGTCGCCGATCTCGGTGTTCATGTCGAGCAATACCGATTGCGTGAGGCCCGAGATGCGCGCGAAGGCGGCGGTGTTCTGGGCGTAGTCGTCGGCGGGGCCGATATCCCAGATCACCCTGTCCGTGCCTTCCTTGGTGGCGACATCCAGCCAGGTGTCGGCAATGTCGGTGAGGGCGGCATCCCAGCTCACCCGTTCCCATTTGTTGCCGCCGCGCTCGCCGACCCGCTTCAGCGGGTGCGTCACCCGCGTCGGATCGTACATGCGCTCCGAGAAGCAGCCGCCCTTGTTGCAGCCGCGCGGGTTGTAGTCGGGCAGTTCGTCGTTGACCTTCTCATATTCCGCTGCCTGTTCCTCGCGGAAAACGAGACCGTCCTTGACATACACGTCCCAGGCGCAATGGGCCTGGTACCAGCAGTTGGTGATGTGCGTGCCGCGCACCACCTTGTCCCAGGTCCATTGCTGGCGATAGACATCCTTCCAGCCGGTATAGGCCGGCACCGGCTTGCCCAGCAGCGTCCTGGCCGGGGCGCCGCCGGCCGCGGCAAAGCTATGCATGGCGAGTCCGGCCGAAGCGCCTGCGGAAATTTTCAGGAAATTCCGACGATCAAAATTGGTGCTCATGCTTGCGTCCTCCGCTTATTTCACGACGACCTTGATGTTTTCGATGGACCGCGGGTGCTTGTCGAACGGCCCGAAGTTCTTGATCCATTCCCGCGCAATGAGGATGTCCATGAGTTCGGATTTCTCGCCCTTGCGGTTCTTTTCCCTCTCGTCGATGAGCAGGGCGAGGACCTGATGCACCTTCTTGCCGAACAGACTCTCCAGATAGTCCAGCGGAATTTGCATTTCGCCGGTGGGCTTGCCGTCTGCGTCGTGCTTCGAAGGCGAGAGCGGGGGGACGTAGTAGACGTTGGGCTCGGTGCCGTACTCCGGGTGCAGCGGCAGGGCGACACCATATTTGTGCACCAGTTTGTGGATCGGGCCGTCGGGATCGTCGAGGTAGCCGACAAAACGCAGGCGGCCGGGGCACTGGCGGGCGCAGGCATTGGCAACGCCCTGGTCGAGACGAGGGAAGCAGAAGATGCACTTTTGCGAAATTCCGCGCGCTTCGTTGAAGTAGATTTTCTTGTAGGGGCAGGCTTCTTGACAAAAGCGGAAGCCGCGGCAGTGATCTTCGTTGATGAGGACGATGCCGTCTTCTTCCCGCTTTTCGATCGCCTTGCGCGGGCAGGCTTCGAGACAGGCGGGATGCGTGCAGTGGTTGCACAATCGCGGCAGATAGAAGAAGTAGTTGTCGGGATAGGTGCCGCCGCCGACGTCTTCATCGTGATTCGGCCCCTGGCCGGGCTCACCGCCGAGGGGAGCGAGACGGACGCCGGGCTCGCCGCCGTGAAAGGCCTCCTTGTAGTTGAAGTCCCAAGCTTTGCCGAAATCCCCGACGCCGGGGCGGTGGCCGGGTTGCGGTTCACCGTTGCGGAAGCCGCCGCCCATCTTCTCCCAGTTGTGCGGCGTACCCTGGCCGGGTTGGGTGTTCACGGTGTTCCAGAGCATGTGCTTCTGGCCTTCGTTTCGTGTCCACAGGGTCTTGCAGGCGACGGTGCAGGTTTGGCAGCCGATGCATTTGTTGAGGTCCATGACCATCGCAACTTGACGTTTGCTCATGTGCGTTCTCCGGATTAGGCGGCGAGGACGAGGTCGAGCCAGTCCACCGAGAAGGATTTGATGCCGGCGCGTTCTTCGTTGCCGCCGTCCCAGGCGGCAAAGCCGATCTTGGTGGTCGTGCCGGCCTTGAGCGGGGCAGCCCCGGCACCGCTGCCGAGGACGCGGGTAATGACGACACTGAACCGGTTGCCGTCCTGCCTAGCCAGGGCTTTCTGGCCGACGTCGGGGCCGTGGTTGGAACTGCCGATGCCCTTGGCGAGGACGGAACGGACACCGGCCTGGGCGCCGCCCTGCCAGCGCAGGATGTGCATGGGCGCTTCTGCCATGCCCATGAGGACGAGCGGTGAGGTGGCCTTCACCGGGAGGGCGAAGGCGACGGCGGGCGGAAAGTCGGTCGTGGTGGCGGGCGGTACTTCCCACTGGAGCCGCACGGCGAGCGCGTGGCCGTCATGCACGGCGTCCACCGTCAGGGTCTTGATGGTGCCATAGGGTTTTTCGGCCCAGCTCTTGATGACGTAGCCCGTCGGCTGCATCGGCAGCGGGGTGGCGATCATCTCGACCTGGGTGCTGTCGCCGCCCGACCACTGCCCGCCCTCCAATACCAGGTCGATCCTACTTACGCGTTTGCACTTCATACAGAACTTCTCCTTCTTAGCCGGTGCGCATCCCGCTGCGCTACATAGACGACGTTTGGCCCGCGCGAATTGCTTGGCTTGCTGCCGCCCCTGCGGGCGGTGCTGCGCTTGGGCCATGAACGCTGTTCTGTTGGGGGGGGTACGCCTGGAGCGTTACCGATCCTCAGGTGCCGCAAGTGTCTACGTGCATGTTCGGCGGCGTACAAAACTTAAGTTAGGCCGGCCGTGACCGGCTCACCTTCAGTCGTTCCAAATCGGATTACCGGACTAACTTAGGTTTGGCATGAAGTTAGTCGCACCTCGATAACCTACTTTGACTTGCTGTTAGAGCCGTCCAACCAACACGTAATCGCCGCGGTTGGGGAGGGACATAAATCTAGGGAATCGCTGATTAAGTACCACACCGTTCGGGCTGAGCTTGTCGAAGCCCAGTGCTGACACGGCTTGCGCTTCGACGCCCCGGAGGAAGTCCCCTTGGGGGACAGGCCTGTCCTGAGCGAAGTCGAAGGGCTCAGCGTGACCGGAGGAAATCCCTGTGGGACGAACGGAGTTGTTCAGTGCTCTGCTAGGAGGGCACGTTGCACGGATGGTCTGACGATCTGTAGCCGCCCCCAGATTCATTCAATGAGGAGGATGGACAATGCTGACCAAGGGGGATGACTACCCGATACACCAAAGTGCGGAGCCGGTCGCCTATTCGGGTACGGACCGTAACTTCTACGACCGTTACTGGTTCAACGGCTATAACGCCGATGCGACGGTGTTCTTTGCCGTGGCCTTTGGCATTTATCCGCACCTCGGCATCATGGACGGCTCGATCAGCGTCGTCCACGAAGGCGTGCAGCACAATATCCGCACCTCCCGGCATCTGGGCTGGGAACGCATGGACACCCGCGTCGGCCCGCTGGCCATCGAGGTGATCGAGCCGCTGCGGAAACTGCGCGTCAGGCTGGATGAAAATGAATACGGCATTAGCGCCGATATCGTTTTCGAGTGCCTGGCCCCCGCGATGGAAGAGCCGCGCTTTTCCCGTCGCATCGGCCAGCGTACCTTCATGGACTACACGCGGATGACGCAGAACGGCCGCTACCAAGGTTGGATCGACGTCAAGGGGTCACGCATCGAGCTCACCCACAGCACCTTCCGCGGTACGCGGGATCGTTCCTGGGGCGTGCGGCCGATCGGCATGTCCGATCCGCAACCGCCGGTTCCGGCGCTGCCGATGCACATGTTCTGGCTGTGGGCGCCGCTCAACTTCGACGATTGCTTCACCCTGTTCCATATCAACGCCGACGAAAAGGGCGAGCCCTGGAATACGGCGGCCGTCATCGGCCAGCTCGGCGATAACGCTGCCGTGGAGCATTTCAAGAATCCCCGCTCCGAACTCGAATTCAAACCGGGTTCGCGCCACGCCGTCGCCGCACGCCTGTTCTTCCCGCACCGGAACGGCAGCGAAACGCTGATCGAACTGACGCCGAAGTGGCGCTACTTCATGTCCGGCGTCGGCTACTTTCATCCGGAGTGGGGACACGGCATGAACAAGGGGCCGCTGGCGACGAGCTACGACACGATCCGGCTGGCCGAGATACAGACCTACCTGCCGCCCTATCTGCACATCGAAGCCCTGGTCTCGGCGCGCATGACCTCGCCGGACGGCAGGGTGCGCCAGGGCTTCGGCGTACTGGAGCAACTCATCATCGGCCCTTACCAACCCTACGGGTTCAAGGAACTGCTCGATCCTGCCGCCTGAATTTTCGGAGACGACCATGACGGAAGACATTGCCGGGCGCTGCGCCGCCTATCTCAAGTATCGAATGCCGGAGGCGGAAGACGTCGGCATTGCCTCCGTCGGCCGCATCTTCGGCGGCGCGAGTTGCGAGACCTATCGCGTCAGGGCGTTTTGGACGGACGGGGAGACGAAGGTCGAGCGCGGTCTGATTTTCCGCCGAGACTCGGCGGGAGGCATCATCGAAACCGAGCGAAAGGTCGAGTTTCATGCCTACCACGCGCTCCACGGTCTCGGTCTGCCGGTACCCGAAGCGCTTTACCTGGAGGAAGACCCCCAGTGGCTGGAGCGCCCGTTTTTTGTCATGGAGGAAATCGAGGGCTGCACCGTTGCGTCGGCGATTTCCCCGGCGCTCGAATTTGGCGAGAACGCGGCAAAGATCGGCGAGCAGTTCTTCTCGATCCTGGGTCGCTTATGTAGGCTCACACCCGAGAGCGTTCCCGAACTGCACAATTGCCTTGAGCCGGTAAACCCGCAGGATGTCTGGCGCCGGGAACTGGATTACTGGGAAAAGGAAATCGACAAGGATTCGCCGACCCCACAGCCGGTCATCAAGGCCGGAATACGCTGGTTGCGCAACAATCCGCCACCGCCGCCGCAGAAGCTGTGTTTCGTCCACGGCGACTACCGCAGCGGGAATTTCATGTTCAATCCCCAGGGCGAAATCAAGGCCATCCTCGACTGGGAACTGGTTCATCTGGGCGATCCCCTCGAAGACCTGGCCTGGGCAACCGACCCGTTGTGGGAGGGTGTCGACGGCACGGTCGGCAAGATGGTGATGCTGGCAAAGGCCGTCGAAATCTGGGAGCGCGCCAGCGGCCTGAAGCTCGATCCCGCGGCGTTCAAGTGGTGGCGGCTGTTCAATCACATCAAGGGCATGGCGATCTGGATATCCGCCGGGGCCGAATATGCGGCGAAGCGCAATCTGGACCCGATCATGGTGGTCCCGGCCTGGTGGGCGGGAGACAGGCATGAGCGCCTGATCATCCAATTCCTGCTGGATCGCAATCAGGAGAAGGGAGCACAGGCATGAGACCCCCCGTCGATTTCGTCTTGCAGGAAGGCAAGCAGACGCTGCTGACCCAGATATTGCCGGCAATAGAGAGTTCGCACTTTCAAGGCTCGATCTACGTGATCGGTATTTTGTTGGCATACGCCGCACTCGAATATGAACGTGGCGCGGACATTCGAGTCACCGACAACGCGGAGTTACGGGCGCTGTTCCTCGCTGCCGCCGAGCGAGTGGCGGACGTGGCGCTGGCAATACGTCTCAGGCAGGCGGCCGCAATTCGGGAGGCCTCGTTGCGGATGAGCGAACTCGATCGGGTAAACGATCTGCTCAAGAGCCAGTTCATCGAATTGCATGAGCACGTCGAAGCCTGTTCCACCGACTGGGCGCTGGACTTCGAGCGGCGGATGCTGGATTTCCTGGCGTCGTCATTGGCACGCCGCGCCTTGCCGGGTATCGGAACATGAGGGATAGATGCGGCATGAAATTCCGTGACAAGGTGGTATTCGTCGCCGGGGGCACCAGCGGCATCAATCTCGGCATCGCGGAATCCTTCCTGGCCGAAGGCGCGCGGGTGGTTGTGCTGAGCCGCAATCAGGACAAGGTGGATGCGGCCGTTGCCGGGCTGACGTCAGAAGGCGGGGAGGCGATGGGGTTTGCTGCCGATGTGCGCGATTTCGATGCCTTGTCCGCGTCGATGGCGGCCACGGCTGCCCGGTGGGGCGCCATCGACGTGCTCATTTCGGGCGCCGCCGGCAACTTCGTCGCGCCGGCGGCCGAGTTGTCCGCCAACGCCTTCAAGACCGTGATCGACATCGATCTGCTCGGCTGCTTCAACGTGATGCGTGCAGCCCATGAATACCTGCGCAAGCCGGGAGCGTCGGTCATCAACATCACGGCGCCGCAGTCCTGGCTGCCGACGCCGATGCAGATTCACGCTTGTGCGGCAAAGGCCGGCATCGATCAGGTTACACGCACCGCCGCGATGGAATGGGGAGGGGCGGGCATCCGGGTCAATGCCATTGCGCCGGGGCCGATCGAAGATACCGAAGGCATGCGTCGTCTTGCCCCGACAGCGGCGGCCGAAAAGGCCTGGAAGGAGAGCGTTCCCCTCGGCCGCTATGGCACTCGGAACGAGATTGCGCGCGTGGCGCAATGGCTGTGTTGCGATGAGGCGGCCTACATCACCGGCGTGGTCCTGCCAGTGGATGGCGGCTGGTCGCTGGGCGGATCGAGTGCGATGACCATGGCGCTGAGCGCACGCTGAATCCCGGCATTTCATGCAACGGCGGCCAGCCATCGAGCGCTGACCGCCGTTTCGGTTTTGTGTGTGTACATTACGCATTAACACGTATATGATTAACGCACTTATATCGACGTGCTGCGAGCGGCGCAGCGGGCAAGCCGACCATGAAAATGCGGGATCTCGAAGAACGTACCGGCGTCAATCGCGAAACCATCCGGGTCTATCTCCGCCATGGCCTGATGCCCGAGCCCTACCGGCCCAAGGCCAACGTCGCCGACTATGGCGAGGAACACGTCGAGAGCATTCAGGCCATCCGGAGTTTGCAGAAGGAGCGGCGTCTGCCGCTGCATATGATCAAGCGGGCAATGGAAGGCGATACTTCGGCCATCGGCGCCGATGCCGGCGCCTTTCCGCATCTCGACCGGCTGGTTGCGGCACGCGTCGGTGTCGACGATGCATTGATTCCCCTCTCGGCCACAAATAAATCCAATCCGATTGCCGAGGCGGATGTCGTCGCGCTGGAGTCCATCGGTGCGATCAAGATCATCCGTCGTCGCAACAAGGCGTACCTGAGCCGGATCGATGCGGAAATCGTCGGCGTGTGGGGGAGCATGCGCGCCGCCGGTTTTACCGAAGAGCTCGGTTTCGGTGTTCAGGACTGCCGCCAACACGTTGAAGCGGCTGAGGAACTGGCGCATTACGAGATAAGGACGTTTCTTCATCGCCTGGAGGGCAGGCAAACCGAGGGGCCGGCGGCCGATATGGCCCAGGCAGCCTTGACCAACTTGCTGAATTTTTTCGGCCTGATCCGAACCAAGACTGTATTGGCCGACCTGCGCGACCAAACGGGGAAGACGACGAAAGCGATGCCTACGACCCGAAAAGGAAAGTCCACGCAGTAGTAAAGAACGCACCGGTGAAAGAGGCCGAGTGCGGATGCAGGGCAAAAATAAAACGGAGGAGAAGTTCATGCAGTTCACCCAGGGACTCCATCGCGCCGTCCAGCAGAGGCCGAAATCCATCGCGACCGTTTGCCAAGGCCGCATCAAGACCTACCGGGACATCCATGACCGCGTCGCCCGGCTCGCCGGCGGCCTCGTGCAGCTGGGTATCCGGCGCGGCGACCGCGTCTGCATTCTGTCGCTGAATTCGGATCGCTATCTCGAAGCCTATCTCGCCATCGCTTGGATCGGCGCCGTCGCGACGCCGACCAATTTCAGGTGGAGCAGCGCGGAAATCGTCTATGCCCTGAACGACTCCGACTGCCGGGCGATGATCGTGGATGACCACTGCGCGCCGCAGATCGAGGCGATCCGCAACGGCTGTCCGCTATTGCAGCAGGTGATTTTCGCCGGCGATGGCGCATTGCCGGGCGGTGCGCTGGCGTTTGAGGACCTCGTTGCAACCAGCACTCCGATTCCCGATCTGGAGATCGCCGGCGACGAGCTCTTCGGCATTTTCTACACCGGCGGCACGACCGGAACGCCCAAAGGCGTGATGTTGTCGCACCTGAACGTGTGCAGTTCGGCCCTCGCGTTGATGGCCGAAGGCGCTTTCCTGGAAGGTGCGATGGGCTTGCACACGGCGCCGATGTTCCACCTCGCCGACATGGCGATGGTCACCGGCCTGTTGCTGCGCGGCGCAGGCCACGTGATGCTCCCTGCGTTCACGCCCGATGCCGTGCTCGACCTTATCGAAACGCACAAGGTGAGCGACATCCTGCTGGTACCGACGATGTTGCAGATACTGGTCGATTTTCCCGGCATACAGAAGCGCGATGTCTCCAGCCTGAAGCGCATCGTCTACGGCGCATCCCCGGCCTCCGAGGCGCTGCTCGACCGGGCAGCGAGGATGCTGCCCGGCGCCAGCTTTATGCAGGGCTATGGAATGACCGAAACGGCGGCGCTGATCGCCGTCCTGCCGCCGTCGATGCATACGCCCGAAGGCCGCAGACACGACAAGCTGCGCTCCTGCGGGCGCAGTACCTACCACGCCCAGATGCGGATCGTGGACGATGAAGATCGCGAACTGCCACGCGGCGAAGTGGGCGAAATCATCGCCCGCGGCCCCAACATCATGCAGGGCTATCTGAACAAGCCCGAAGCAACCGAGTCCGCCCTGCGGCACGGCTGGATGCACACCGGCGACATGGGCTATATGGACGACGACGGCTACGTCTTCATCGTCGATCGTCTCAAGGACATGATCATTTCAGGCGGGGAGAACATCTATTCGGTCGAGGTCGAGAACGCCGTCGCGAAACATGCGAGTGTCGCCGCCACGGCGGTGATCGGCATTCCCAGCGCCGAGATGGGGGAAACCGTGCATGCCGTGGTCGTCCTCAAGCCGGGCGCGACGCTTGAGCTGGCGGAACTGCAAGCCCATTGCAAAACGCTGATCGCCGGCTACAAGTGTCCGCGTAGCCTGGAAATCCGCGAGGCGTTACCGATGTCGGGCGTTGGCAAGGTGCTGAAGACCGAGTTGCGCAAGCCGTTCTGGGAAAGCCGGGATCGGGCGGTGAGCTGAGAACGCCATGAATGAAAATGTCGCATTCGCGGAGTGAACATGCGTGGCCATCCCGTCAGCCGTAGCCCGTGCGCCGCGTTGAAGAGGCGGCCCATGCACCTCGCCACAGCGGCGGAAATTCAGCCTGGCATGGCGGCGGAGCCGCCGCTGTTCTCGTTCCCCATCGTACGCACGGCGGTTTTCGAGGAACTGACGCAAGCGGGGGCGCGACCGCCGGAAAAACTGACGGTCGTTACGGCGCCGACCGGCTACGGCAAGACGGTACTGCTGACGGCATTGCACGATCACTACCGGGAGAACGGCGGCGATGTTCTCTGGCTGGCGCTCGACGATCGCGACATCGGTGCCGGCCGCGTTCTCGCGCATCTGGAAAAGCTTTTCGGCCTGCATGAAGAGCGGATCGCACCCATCCAGGCCATGCATCAGGGCGACGAGCCGCTCGACGAGCGGATGGGGCGGCTGCTCGAACGCATCGCCGCGGTCGAGCAGCCGACGACGTTGTTCATCGACAACCTGGATTACTGCACCGACCCCGTTTTGGCGCGGTTGATCGATGGACTGATCTTCCGCACGCCGCGCCCGGTCTTTCTCGTGTTGTCGAGCGCACGCATCCAGACGTTTAGCGCGGCGCGGGCGAAACTGGAAGGATTGCTGCGCAATGTCGGCCTGGCGGACCTGAGCCTGGATGGCGCGGCGACGCTCGAACTGCTCGGCCCGGCGTTGCACACCCGCCTGTCGAACGCCTCGGTGGAGGCCATCGTGCGCCAGACCGAAGGCTGGCCGTCGGCGGTGCGCCTGATGAAAATCATCCTGTCGACGGCGGCATCGCCGGACGATGCGGTGGCCAGTTTTACCGGGGCGGACGAAGATCTTGCGGCGCTGCTCAATCGCCAGATACTTGGCGGACTGGAGACCGGTTTTCGCCAGTTCCTGTTGCAGATTTCGCAGTTGCGCAGCTTCAACGCCGACCTCGCGCGCGAGGCGACGGGCGACCCGCTGGCGGCCGGCTATATCGAACGCCTGTGGCAGAACAGCATTTTCCTGATTCCGCTCGATCGCAACCGCAGCAACTATCGCCTGCATACCCTGTTCAGGGAATTTCTCAACCGCGAAGCGCAAAACGAACTGGCGCCGGAAAAGCGTCTCCAGGTACTCAATCGTGCGGCGCTGTGGTGCGAGAAGGCCGGTTGTCGGGACGAAGCCATCGACTACGCCCTCGCTGCCCGAGCCTTGCCCCAGGCGATTTCGATGCTCGAACGCATCGCGCCGGTTGTGGTGCGCGACCACGGCGACCTGCGGCGCTATATCGACTGGGTGGAAAAACTTCATGCCCAGGGTGAGCGGGGCGGGTGGGAAACCGATTACTGGTATGTCTGGGCGCTGGTGTTCCACCGTCGCTACGAAAAGGCACGCGGCCAGGTGGCGCGGCTGGTCGAACGCTGGCAGGACGAAACCGCAGGCAACCCCGAGGATGCGGGTTTGCGTGCGCTGGGGCGCCGCATCGACATCATCCGCATTACCATCGGCGTGCATACCGACCGCCTCGAAGAGGCACAACTCAATGCCCAGCGCTGGTTGTGCGAGGCGAACGGCGCGAACGGCGCGAGCGGCGCCGACGATCCGTTCGATGTGACCATCGCCTCCTGTGCGGCGTCCTTCCATGCCGTGGCGAGCTGCAAGCTGGTCGAGGCACGGAGCATGATCCGCCTCGCACAATCGAGTGTCGAGCAATCGCAAAACCACCATGCCATGGGCTGGGTTGCGGTCGCTGTCGCGCTGGCGGCAATGCGCGAAGGCGAATATCGAACCGCGTACCGGGAACTGGTCGCCGCCCTGGAGAAGGCCCGTGCCGCACTGGGCGACCGTGCCGGCATTTGCAGTCCGCTGGCGCTGCTGGCGGCCAAGTGCGCCGTCGAGATGGGCATGGCGGAAGAGGCGGCGGAATTGCTGGCGTTCGGGCTGCGCCGGATCAAGTCCTACGGCATCATCGACGCTGCGGCCCTCGGTTTCGATGCCGCACTGAAACTGTGGAACGGGCAGGATGGAGCGGCAATATCGGTGGGCGCTCTGAAGGAAATTGCCAAGGCCTATCCGCCGCGTTTGTCGCTGATGCTTTCCTGCTTTCTCATCCGCCGGCTGATCCGGCTGGGCCGGGTCGAGGAAGCCAAACTCGAGGCGGAGCATATCGGCCTACGTCAGGGCGATGCAGAACCCGGCGTGGAGATGGCGGCATCGGGGGGGCTGCGCGATCTTGTTGCAGCGACCCAAACCGATTTACAGATCGCCCTCGGGCGGCTGAAGCAAGCCGGCGATCGGGTGGCGGACGAAATTCAGCGCGCCCGATCCGATGGCCGCGCGGCCAGGCTGGTGGAGCTGGCGCTGGACGAGGCCGCGATCGGTTTGTGCAGCCGCAATGCCACACCCGCCACGCGCCATCTCGGGCGTGCGATCAGTCTGGCGGCGAGGCGGCAGTATCTGCGGCCATTCCTGGATCGTCCCGAATTGGTTGCGGCGCTGGTCAACCAGACGCGGTTAAAGGATTGGCGTTTCACGCTGGACGAGGAGCAACGATTCTTCGCCAGAATTTGCCAGGATCTGCCCACCGGCAATGCCGTGCTGGCGGATCAGATGCAGGAAATCGGCAGCGCGCGCAGCCTCAGCGAAACTCCGACGGAAAAGGAGCTGGGGCTGCTGTCGTTGATCGAGGCCGGCCTGTCCAACAAGCAGATCGCCGACCACCTGTCGATGACCGTGCCGACCATCAAATGGCATCTGTACAACCTCTACATCAAGCTCGGCGTCAATAGCCGCGCCGCCGCGCTGGCCCGGGCGCGGTCGTTGAACCTGCTGTCTCGCTAGTGTCTGATTGACAATCAAGCCAGCCAAATAACTGATACGGTCAAGGCGACGAAAGAGGCGAAGCGTTCGGCGAGTTTGTCGTAGCGGGTAGCGATGCGTCGGAATTGATTGATACGGCGCCTGCCGTAGGCTGATGGGCACGAACAATCGTGCTGTCGATAAGCACCACGTGCCCCCCCATGCAGGGAGTTTTCGTCGTGGGGTCGAGGCGGATATTCTTGGAACGCATTCTAAATTCAGGTATCGCGAGGCTCGAGTCGCTCAGGCTAGGGCCTCATATCTATCGCCCGGTCGTCAAAAAAACAACGTTAGGGAAGGGCTGATTAAGTCTCCCGTTCGCCCTGAGCCTGTCGAAGGGTATGGGACAAACGCTTGAAATGTTTGTGATTAAGTCCATCCATGGTTCGACAGGCTCACCATGACCGGAGGAAATACCCTAAAGGGCACACGTCCCCGTGGGACGAACGGACTTAATCAG
>Ga0172380_10000726_pt1 | contig 60945 bp, 56 predicted proteins | sample Leawe162metaG_FD_119747 | JGI IMG/M metagenome (GOLD analysis project Ga0172380, IMG submission 119747) | Leachate microbial communities from a municipal landfill in Southern Ontario, Canada - Leachate well 162 metaG | ecosystem: Engineered > Solid waste > Landfill > Unclassified | place... | reverse complement strand
GCCGGATGATGGCGGACAGCGGGCTGTTCATGGATTGCTGGGTGCTGCTGGTCTGGGCGTATTGGGCCTGGATGATGTGTTTGGATTGTTCGAGCAGGTTGGCGATGCGTCGGGTGCAGAAGTCGTGGAAGGCGGCGCTTTGGCGGGTGAGCTGGTGGAAGTCGGCCGCGCTGAGTTGGTAGCAGAAGAGGTCGTCGCGGGCACGGTAGGTGCTGGTGACGGGGCGCTTCGATAGCAATGCGCCGAGCGGGAAGCATTCGCCTTCGTGCAGTTCGAGCCAGGCGCTGTCGTCCTGGGCCTGGACGACGCCTTGTTCGCCTTGTACGACGCCTTGTTTGATGATGTAGAAGGTGGGGGCTTCGCCCTGGTCGGGTGAGAGCACGACTTCGCCTTTGCCGTAGTAGCCGATCGATAGCCGCTCGGAAAGCCATTCCAGTTCCGAACACTCCATCCGGTCGAACGGGGCGAAGCGGCGCAGGTGGTCGGTTGTGGCAGTCAGGGTCAGGGGATTGCGGTCTTGAGCCATGGTTTATAGCGGTCCGGCGTAGTCAATCGTCTTTTCATCCGGCAAGGGGAAAGTGCTCCCGCCTGCCCGTTGCTGCATATTCGATCTGCTCCGGCTGTTGAGTAAAGGCAGGAAGCCACGTAGAATTCGGCTATGCCTGCGGGTGTGGCTCAATGGTAGAGCAGAAGCTTCCCAAGCTTACGACGAGGGTTCGATTCCCTTCACCCGCTCCACTTTCCTTCCTATTCCACCGTAACCGATTTCGCCAGATTGCGTGGCTTGTCTACGTCCGTCCCCTTGCATAGGGCCGCATGGTAGGCCAGGATTTGCATCGGTACGGTATGGATAATCGGGCTCAAGGGTCCGGCATGCGTAGGCAGGCGCAGCAGGCGCAAACCCTCCTGTGGCGTGAAGTTGCTTTCCAGATCGGCGAATACATAGAGTTCGCCGCCGCGCGCACGTACTTCCTGCAGGTAGGATTTGAGCTTCTCCAGCAGGCTGTCGTTCGGCGCCACCGCCACTACCGGCATATCCTTGTCGACCAGGGCTAGCGGGCCGTGTTTCAACTCGCCGGCGGGATAGGCTTCGGCATGTATGTAGGAGATTTCCTTGAGCTTCAGCGCGCCTTCCATGGCAATGGGATAATGCACTCCACGCCCCAGAAACAGCGCATGCTGTTTGTCCGCAAAATGCTCCGCCCACGCCGCGATTTCAGGTTCCAGATTAAGCACCTTCTGCACCAGCCCAGGAAGCTCGCGCAACTGCGTCGTCCAAGCTTTTTCCTGTATTTCGCTTATTTTTCCGCGCAGGCGGCCAAGCACCAAAGTCAGGAGAAACAAGGCAACCAATTGGGTAGTAAACGCCTTGGTTGAAGCCACACCAATTTCAGGTCCGGCACGAGTCAGAAAAACAAGGTCCGAGCTTCGCACCAGCGCGCTTTCCGGAACGTTGCATATTGCCAGCGAATGTTTGTGGCCAAGCGATTTTGCTTGCACCAGCGCATCTATGGTGTCGCGCGTTTCGCCGGACTGGGAGAGGGTGACAATCAGTGTGTCCGGGTCGGCCACGCTGGCGCGATAACGGTATTCGCTGGCAATTTCCGCACGGCATGGCAGGCCGGCCAGGGATTCGATCCAGTATTCCGCCACCTTGGCGGCATGATAGCTGGTACCACAGGCAAGTATGCGAACTCCGTTTACCGTCCCTAATATGGCTTCCGCATCCGGGCCAAAAACGCTTGGCAACACGTGCTCTGCCGTCATCGCAGCCTGCAAGGTGTTGGCAATGGCCCGCGGCTGCTCGTGGATTTCTTTTTGCATGAAGTGGCGATAGTTGCCGAGTTCGACCATATCAGCGGAGAGCTCCGAGATATGCACACTGCGTTCAACCAGCCTGCCGTCAGAATCACTTATCTTCACTTCGAGCAGACCGATGTCGGCGATGTCGCCTTCTTCAAGATAGATAACTTTCTGCGTTACGGGCAGCAAGGCGGACACATCTGATGCGATAAAGTTTTCCTCGATGCCCAGACCAATCAGCAAGGGACTACCGCGGCGTGCTGCCACGAGCTGATGCGGCGATTCTGTGCATACCACCCCGATGGCATATGCGCCATGCAGCTCGGATGTGGCGGTACGTACTGCATACAGAAGATCACGGCTGGCATGATAGTGATGGTGAATCAGATGGACGATAACTTCGGTGTCGGTTTGCGAGGTGAATATATAACCCAAAGCCTTCAATTTCTCGCGCAGGGCCTCGTGGTTCTCGATGATGCCATTGTGAACCACCGCCAGCGTGTCCTGGCTGACATGCGGGTGGGCATTGTCCTCTGTCGGCGCGCCATGCGTTGCCCAGCGCGTATGAGCGATACCGAGGTGGCCATGGGTTTGCTGCTGGCCAACCTGTGCCGTCAGCTCCGCCACGCGGCCTATACTGCGTACGCGTTGCAGGCCTTTGTTCAGGACCACCAGCCCTGCCGAATCATATCCCCGGTATTCGGGCCTGCGCAGTCCTTCCAGCAGAATGGGTACGACATTACGTTGCGCGACGGCACCGACGATTCCGCACATGACTTAGTCCTTGGCTTTCTTCAACGGGCGCTGCCACCCGCTGATAGAGATTTGTTTTGCGCGGGAAAGGGTTAATTCTCCCGCAGGAGTGTCCTTGGTAATAGTGGAGCCAGCGCCAATCGTTGCGCCCTTTCCCACTTTCACTGGTGCAACCAGTTGCGTATCTGAACCGATAAAAGCACCATCCTCAATGACCGTTCTATGCTTATTCGCACCATCGTAGTTGCAGGTAATCGTTCCCGCTCCCACGTTGACCCTGGAACCAACCGTGGCATCGCCAACATAACTGAGATGATTGATCTTGCTATTGAATCCGACTTGACTGTTTTTTACCTCTACAAAATTTCCAATATGCACTTCATCCGCCAACTGGGTTCCGGGCCGAATTCTCGCAAAGGGTCCGATGCGGCAACCCGCGCCCCTTGACGCTTTCTCCAGCAGGCTGAATGGCTCGATGTTGCATTCGCGCCCTATATTGACATCACGCAGAACGCAGTTAGCGCCCACTTTCACGCCATCACCAAGTATTACGCTTCCCTCGAAGAGGCAATTGACATCAATAACGACATCCCGGCCACAGACAAGCTCACCACGAATGTCAATCCGTTGTGGGTCGAGCAGGGTGACGCCACTGTCGAGCAACCTGGCGGCATGCTCTTGCTGGTACATGCGCTCCAGTTGGGCCAGCTGACCCTTACTGTTCACACCCAGCACCTCCCTGTGGTGAGCGGGATGCGCCGTTACCACTTCGACGCCCGCGCTGGCGGCAAGAGAAATAACGTCTGTCAGGTAATACTCTCCCTGCGCATTGCTATTCTTCAGGGCCGCCAGCCAAGCGGGGAGAAACCGGTTCGGCAGCACCATGATCCCGGTATTGACCTCTGTAACCCTTCGTTCTTCCGGCGAGGCATCTTTCTCCTCGACGATGCGCTTGACCTTGCCGCCCTCGCGGATGATCCGGCCGTAGCCTTGAGGGTTTTCCATTTCAATGGTGAGCAACGATACTTTGTTGTCCTGTGCAACCCTGATCAGTGGCCGCAGGGTTTCACGGTTAATCAGCGGTACATCGCCGTATAACACCAGGGTAACGTGCTTCTCGCTCAGATGCGGCAGCACCTGCTGAACGGCATGCCCCGTCCCCAGTTGCGGCTCTTGCTTCACCATTTTAATGCTCGAATCAGCTATCGCCTGCGGTACGGCTTCGCCGCCATAACCGTAAACAACACAGATTAGCGCCGGGTCGAGTGCCTTTGCCGTGTCCAGCACGTGCTGCAATAATGCCTTCCCTGCGAGTTCATGCAGCACCTTGGGGCGCTCGGAAAGCATACGAGTCCCCTTGCCGGCAGCCAGAATAATGATATCGAGAGCTTGAGCCATGTCGTTACTGGAGATTAAAACCTGATTATAAATAGAAAAGGCAGCCAAAGCTGCCTTTTCAAAATAACTTCATAACCGTGCTTAGTGGCGTGAAATCTTCCTAAGCTGGTCAATTGCGCGGATCTGCGCTACGGCTTCCGCCAGTTCGGCTTCAGCCTTGGCGTAGTCCATTAACGCAGAACGATCCTTCAGCGCCTCTTCCGCCATGCGTTTGGCTTCGAGCGCCTTGGCTTCGTCCAGATCCTTACCACGCAAGGCGGTGTCCGCCAGAATGGTTACGACCTGTGGCTGAACTTCCAGAATTCCACCCGAAACAAAAAATAGCTCCTCTTCGTCACGGTCCGGTACTTTTACCCGGACCGTTCCCGGCTTCATCCGCGAAATCAGCGGAGCGTGGCGCGGGTAAATGCCGACCTCGCCGCCCTCTGCCGGAGCGGCAACGAACTCTGCCACACCGGAATAAATGGACTGCTCAGCGCTTACTACGTCTACGTGGATCGTCATTGCCATGGCTGGCGTCCTTTACTGGATGGTTTTCGCTTTTTCTACAGCTTCTTCGATGCCGCCCACCATGTAGAACGCTTGTTCCGGCAGGTGATCATATTCGCCGTTTACAATGCCTTTGAAGCCGGCAAGCGTGTCCTTGAGCGAAACGAATTTGCCCGGGCTGCCAGTGAAAACCTCGGCCACGAAGAAGGGCTGGGAAAGAAAGCGCTGGATTTTACGCGCACGGGCCACAGCCAGCTTGTCTTCCGGAGAAAGCTCATCCATACCCAGAATCGCAATAATATCGCGCAGTTCCTTGTAGCGCTGCAGCGTGGACTGAACAGCGCGCGCCACGGTGTAGTGCTCTTCACCCACGACAAGCGGGTCAAGCTGGCGAGAAGTAGAGTCCAGCGGATCGACCGCAGGGTAAATACCCAGCTCGGCCACTTGGCGTGACAGCACCACGGTTGCATCCAGGTGGGCAAAAGTGGTCGCTGGATAGGGGTCGGTCAAATCGTCCGCAGGTACATATACGGCCTGGATGGAAGTAATGGAACCCTTCTTGGTGGAGGTGATGCGCTCCTGCAGACGGCCCATTTCTTCTGCCAGTGTTGGCTGGTAACCCACGGCGGAGGGCATACGGCCCAGCAGTGCCGAAACTTCGGTTCCGGCCAGGGTATAGCGGTAAATATTGTCAACGAACAGCAGCACGTCGCGGCCTTCGTCGCGGAAGTACTCGGCCATGGTCAAACCGCTCAGCGCCACGCGCAGACGGTTGCCCGGCGGCTCGTTCATCTGGCCGTAAACCAGGGAAACCTTGTCCAGCACGCCACCTTCCTTCATTTCGTGGTAGAAGTCGTTACCTTCACGGGTACGCTCACCCACACCGGCAAACACCGAGTAGCCGCTGTGCTCCACCGCGATGTTGCGGATCAATTCCATCATGTTCACGGTCTTGCCCACGCCGGCGCCACCGAACAAGCCAACTTTACCGCCCTTGGCGAACGGGCAGATCAGATCGATCACCTTGATGCCCGTTTCCAGTAGTTCATTGGAAGCGGCAAGTTCGTCGAAGGCCGGCGCATTGCGGTGAATGCCCCAGCTGGTTTCGTGACCAATTGGACCCATTTCGTCAATTGGGTTCCCCAGCACATCCATGATACGGCCCAAAGTCTTGATGCCGACAGGAACCGAAATTGCAGCACCGGTGCCCGTCACCAGCATGCCACGACTCAAACCGTCCGTGGTGCCCATCGCAATCGAGCGTACAACGCCGTCACCCAACTGCTGCTGAACTTCAAGGGTGAGTCCCGCCTCTTCCATTTTTAAGGCGTCATACACCTTGGGCATGGCATCGCGCGGAAACTGCACGTCGACTACCGGCCCAATAATTTGTACCACTTTACCTTGGCTCATTTTCTATCCTCGATACTATTGATTCTGTGATCCGCTTGATAATTCAAGATCGTTTAAACGGCAGCTGCGCCGGCAACGATTTCGGACAGCTCTTTGGTAATTGCCGCCTGACGGGTTTTGTTGTAGATCAGCTTGAGCTCGTCAATGACGTTGCCGGCATTGTCGGATGCGGCCTTCATCGCCACCATGCGTGAGCTCTGCTCGGATGCCATGTTTTCAGCTACGGCCTGATAAACCAGCGCTTCAATATAGCGGCTCATCAATTCGTCGATAACTGATTTAGCTTCCGGCTCGTAGATGTAATCCCAGTGCCCCTTCGCCGAGCCAAGATCTTCCCCGGACAATGGCAACAGCCTCTCCATCGTCGGTTCCTGTTTCATGGTATTGATGAAGCGGGTGTAGCACAGGTGCAGCTCGTCAATTTTGCCTTCCATGTAGGCGTCAAGCATGACCTTGATGGGACCGATCAACTTTTCCAGGTGAGGAGTATCACCCAGGCCAGTGACATGGGACAGCACGTTGCCGCCCATGCGCTGCAGAAAACCAAAACCCTTGCCACCCAGCGCACAGGAATCCACTTGTTTGCCCGCCGCTTCCCATTCTTTCATCTGTCCCAGCACCATTCGAATTACATTGGTATTGAGACCGCCGCACAAACCTTTATCGGATGTCACCATGATCACGCCGACACGTTTCACAACATCTCGCGTAATCAGGAAGGAATGCTTGTATTCAGTATGGGCATGGCTTAGGTGAGCAGCCACGTTGCGAATTTTTTCGCCGTAGGGCCGGGCAGCACGCATCCTCTCCTGCGCCTTGCGCATTTTGGATGCGGCCACCATTTCCATGGCGCGAGTAATTTTCTGTGTATTCTGGACACTTTTGATCTTGGTCCGAATCTCTTTTCCGCTCGCCATTATTGAGTCCTAAGTCTATGTTTCACGAGGCTTTAGTAAACCGAGCTGGCCTTGAACTCGTCAATTGCGCCCATCAGGGTTTTCTCGCTGTCGGCACTTACATCACGTTCGCTCTCGATGGTGTTCATCAGAGCGCCGTGCTTGCTCTTCATAAACGCCTGCAGGGCTGCTTCAAAAGCCAAAACTTTCTTCACGTCCACATCGTCCATGTAGCCCTTGTTCACGGCGTACAGGGTGATCGCCATTTCAGAGATCGACATCGGGGAGTACTGGTTTTGCTTCATTAATTCCGTTACCAGCTTGCCGCGCTCCAGCTGCTTGCGTGTTGCTTCGTCGAGGTCGGATGCGAATTGTGCAAATGCTGCCAGTTCACGATACTGCGCAAGCGCCAGACGGATACCACCGCCCAGTTTCTTGATTGCCTTGGTCTGCGCTGCGCCACCAACGCGGGACACAGATAAGCCGGCATTGATCGCAGGGCGGATACCAGCATTGAACAGATCGCTTTCCAGAAAGATCTGGCCGTCAGTAATCGAAATCACGTTGGTTGGAACAAAGGCAGACACGTCGCCCGCCTGGGTTTCGATCACGGGCAATGCGGTAAGAGAGCCGGTCTTGCCTTTGACAGCGCCGTTGGTAATCTTTTCAATATGGTCCGCATTAACACGCGCAGCGCGCTCAAGCAGACGAGAGTGCAGGTAGAACACATCGCCCGGATAAGCCTCACGGCCTGGCGGGCGGCGCAGCAGGAGAGAAATTTGACGGTAGGCCCAGGCCTGCTTGGTCAGATCATCGTAAACAATCAACGCATCCTCACCGCGATCACGGAAGTACTCGCCCATGGTGCAACCCGCGTAAGGAGCAATGTATTGCATGGCGGCCGGATCAGATGCCGTAGCGGCAACAATAATCGTATGGCCCATTGCCCCGTGCTCTTCCAGCTTGCGCACTACGTTGGCAACAGAAGAAGCCTTCTGGCCGATAGCGACATAAATACAAATTACGCCGGTACCTTTCTGATTGATGATGGCGTCCACGGCTACAGCGGTCTTGCCCGTCTGGCGATCGCCAATGATCAGCTCACGCTGACCACGGCCAATCGGCACCATTGCGTCAACCGACTTGAGGCCAGTTTGCAGCGGCTGCGATACTGACTGACGGGAAATCACACCCGGCGCCACTTTTTCGATCGGTGAGGTTTCGCTTGTTGCGATTGGACCCTTGCCATCAATCGGCTGGCCCAGTGAGTTCACCACACGACCGATGAGCGCCTCGCCAACGGGCACTTCCAGAATCTTGCCCGTGCACTTGACGGTATCGCCTTCGCTGATGTGCTCATATTCACCCAGAACCACGGCACCGACAGAATCGCGCTCAAGATTGAGCGCCAGGCCAAAGGTGTTCCCCGGGAATTCGAGCATTTCGCCCTGCATCACACCGGAAAGACCGTGAATACGTACGATACCGTCCGTTACAGAAACGACCGTACCCTGATTGCGCGCTTCTGCCGCAGTAGCAAAATTTTCGATCTTGCTCTTGATCAGATCGCTGATTTCTGATGGGTTTAACTGCATTCTTTTCTCTCCTAGCGCTTGAGCGCAAAGGTCATGTTATTGAGCTGGCCGCGCACGGATGCGTCGATCACCACGTCACCGGCATTAATTTTCACGCCGCCAATAAGTTCAGGGTCTACGCTTACCTGAACCGTCACTTTTCGTGAAAAGCGTTTTTCAAGCATGCCAACCATTTCTTTCACCCGCTCATCGGACAGCGGGAAGGCGCTGGCGATATCGGCTTCAATCTGGCCACTCTGCTCCGCCATCAACTTCTCGAACTCTTTAGTGATGACGGGCAACAGTGCAAGTCGACCGTTTTCGATCAACAAACAAATCAGATTTTTGCCTTCCTCGTTCAGCTCCTTGCCCATTACCGAAAGGAAAATCTGTTCCAGATTTGCCCTGGTGAACCTGGGGTTGGAAATGGCATCGCCCATCGTGGCATCGCTCACCACCGCGGATGCGGCCTCGAGCATGCGCGACCATTCAGCCTGTGCGGCTTTCTGGCTTGCCAGGCGATACAGAGCTTCAGCGTAGGGCCTTGCAATCGTAACGATTTCCATAGTTTTGCCGCCTAGATTTCGTTCTTGAGCGCGGTCAGCAACTCGGCGTGGGCCTTGGCATCAACTTCGCGGCGCAGGATTTTCTCGGCACCAGCAACGGCCAGCTCGGCCACCTGCTGCCGCAGAGATTCACGCGCACGATTGACCTCCTGGTCAATTTCCGCTTTCGCTCTAGCCACCAGACGATCGCCCTCTTCCCTGGCGGTATTTTTTGCTTCCTCAACAATCTGGGATGCGCGTTTTTCTGCCTGGGTAATCACTTCCGCTGCTTTTTGCTTGGCGTCATGCATGGACTCGGTCGCCCGGCGCGAAGCCAGCTCCAGTTCATGCTTGCCGCGTTCACCGGCGGCCAGGCCATCGGCGATCAACTTCTTGCGCTCGGTCAGCGCCTGCATGATGGGCGGCCAAACAAATTTCATGCAGAACCAGACGAACATGATGAACATGATCGTTTGTGCGAGAAGGGTTGCATTGATATTCATGCACGAACCTTTTTTGAGTTATTGATTACAGGCAGCTTAGCCGGCCACAGCAAAGAGGACGTACATGGCGATACCAACAGCAATCATCGGCACCGCATCTACCAGACCCATCACCACGAAGAACTGGGTACGCAACATAGGGATCAACTCAGGCTGGCGTGCAGCACCCTCAAGGAAGCGGCCGCCCAGAATACCAATACCCACAGCCGCACCCAGTGCGCCCAAGCCCATCATGATCGCGCCAGCGATAAAAAGCAGTGCATGTTCCATTTGTTTCTCCTGTTAATTTAAAAGTTAAGTTGCTAATTAAAAAATCTTTAATGATGTTCCTGATGCGCCATATCCATGTAAACGATGGTTAGCGTCATGAAAATGAAGGCCTGAAGCGTAACAATCAGAATGTGGAAAATCGCCCAGCCGAGAGAAAGGACAACCTGCGAACCAAACAGCAGCGAGCTGCCGAAAGTTGCGCCAGCCCAGGAAGCGCCCATCAGCGCGATCAGGATGAAGATCATTTCGCCCGCATACATGTTGCCGAACAAGCGCAGCGCCAGCGAAACCGGCTTGGCAATCAGGTTCACACCTTCGAGGAAAATGTTGGCAGGCAAACCGAATTTGCCGAAAGGCTGCAGCGTGAGTTCGCCGACAAAACCACCCAGGCCCTTCATCTTGATGCTGTAGTACACGACCAGCACAAAAACAGCGATGGACATGCCAAATGTGGCATTGGGATCGGTTGTGGGCACAACCTTAAGGAAAGGCAATCCGGCAGCGTGGGCAATTAATGGCAGATAATCAATGGGCATCAGATCCATCAGATTCATCAACAGTACCCAGGCGAAAATAGTGAGTGCGAGCGGAGCCCCCATATCGTTTCTGGCAGTAAACGAACCACGCACGCTGTTGTCGACAAAATCGACAACCCACTCGACAAAATTCTGCAGCCCTGTCGGCACCCCGGCAGAGGCCTTCTGCGCCGCCCTGGCGAAGAAAAACAGGAAAATCGATCCCAGCAAAAAAGCGATAATCGTCGTGTCCAGATTGATCGCCCAGAAGCCCATTTCCTTGGCCTGTTCAGCACTATGCGCCAAACCCCAGCTTCCGTCCGGATGTTGTCCATAGGTCAGGTTTTGCAGGTGGTGTTTGATGTATTCTGCGGAGGTTTGTGTTTCGCCAGACATTTATTGTTTCTCTATTCCACTGATTATTGTTGAAACCACCAAGGCTAACTGCCCCAGGGCGAAGCCGGCCAGCAAGGGCAGCGGCATCAATTTCATCCATCCCAGCCCCACCGCCATAAGCAGAGAGACCATAAAAAATCGCTCCATACTGGAACGAACAAGCCCGGCCAACTCGCGGCGCGGATCCTGCGCCGCCTTAGTGGCGCTGCAACGCATACGCCATGCCAGCAACATCGTATTCGAGAGTGCCACAACACCGCCAAACCACGCTGCCCCGGCCGCAGCCTCCCCCAAATAAACGTATGCCAGGGATGCGCCAACCGCTGCTGCTGCAGCCTGATACATCATGATACGATTTGCGTACAAGATGCTTCAGCACCGCGAAAAATCAAGGAATTTTATTATACCCCCGTGAAATCGTCAAATCTTTCTTTATGCTTGAATAAGTTAAGGTTATACATTGGCGGCCTGGGCTGAATGGTTCAGAACCTGGCGATGATGCTGTCAAGCTGCTCCAGGTTGTCGTAGTCAATGACGAGGCGGCCCTTGCCCCCCTTGCGCGCAGACAGGGTCACACGCGCTCCAATCTTTTCTGCAAGCGTTTCCTGCAACTGCATCACGTCACGGTCTGGCTTGTATCTGTGCTCATCAACGGGCTTAAGCAGGCGCTTGGCCAAATTTTCCGCCTCTCGCACCGAAAGCCCCTTGTTGATGATTTCGTGAGCGGCATCGATCTGTTTGACCTGGGTTAGCCCTAACAGCGCCCGTGCGTGCCCCATGTCGAGCAAATTCTGCATCATCATTTCCTGCACGCGCGGGGCAAGATTCAGCAGGCGCAACAAATTGGTCACAGCACTGCGCGAACGGCTTACCGCTTCTGCTGCCGCCTGGTGAGTCAGATTGAATTCGTTGATCAGGCGCTGGATGCCCAGCGCCTCTTCCAGAGGATTAAGGTTTTCCCGCTGGATATTCTCTATCAGAGCCATTGCCAGCGCCGCCTCGTCCGGAATCTCGCGGATCAGTGCGGGAATCTCGCTCAAGCCCGCTAACTGGGAAGCGCGCCAGCGCCGCTCTCCGGCAATAATTTCATAACGTCCGCCCACGATGGGCCGCACCAATACCGGTTGTATCACGCCCTGCGCCCTGATTGAATCCGCCAGTTGCTGCAATGACTCGGGGTCCATGTGGGTGCGCGGCTGGTATTTTCCCGGCTGCAAAGCCGTTACTGCCAATTGTTGCAGGGTTTCCCCCTCCACACCGTCGTCACCCGCAAGTAACGCATCAAGCCCGCGGCCCAATCCTTTGAATTTAACCATCCCTAAATCACCCCTTTAAGTTTGCTGCCGCTCGCTTGTTCTACCGCCTTGTGCTTGCCAATCATTTCACCGGCCAGCGCCAGATATGCCTGGGCACCTTTTGAACCCCGATCGTGATACAGAACAGGCACGCCATAGCTGGGCGCTTCCGCCAAGCGAATGTTGCGCGGAATTATCGTACGGTAGACCTTATCTCCAAAATGTTGCAGAAGCTGGGCAGAAACCTGCTGCGCCAGAGTATTGCGCGGGTCAAACATGGTTCGCAGCAAGCCTTCGATTTCCAGTTGCGGGTTCAGATGTGCGCGCACACGCTTGATGGTTTTAACCAGATCGCTGAGGCCCTCGAGCGCGTAATATTCGCACTGCATCGGAATCATCACGGCACTCGCGGCACACAAGCCATTGACTGTCAGCAGATTAAGTGCTGGCGGACAATCGAGCAGGATGAAGTCATACTCGGAGACCACGCTTTCAAGGGCTTTCTTTAGCCGCCACTCCCGCGCGAGCTCCTGCACCAACTCCACTTCCGCGCCTGCCAGATTACGATTGGCAGGGATCAAGTCATATTTTCCGCTGGTCGACTGTACTCGCACCTCGGCCACACTATTCTGCTCTAGCAGTACATGATAAACCGTGCGCTCCAACCCATCCTTCTCAACCCCGCTGCCCATGGTGGCATTTCCCTGCGGATCGAGGTCCACCAACAATACCTTGCGTTTGGTTGCGGCAAGACTGGCAGCAAGATTGACGGTAGTCGTCGTTTTTCCCACTCCACCCTTTTGATTGGTTACTGCAATTATTCTGGCCATAGTCAAACCTTAAGGATTACCAAATGCCGCTGCGCATCGAGCCCAGGTACACTGAGCGGGACAACTTCATGCCGAAGAAACTGGGTTGGCAATTGAGCCAACTCATCGTGGGGATAGACGCCCTTCATCGCCAGTAATATTCCACCTGGGCGACACAAGCGAGCCGATAGCCGGACAAACTCGCCAAGCTCGGAAAAGGCGCGTGAAATTACCATGTCAAATGCAGGAGCTGGCTGATAGTCATCCACGCGCAGACACTCCACCTTTACATTTTTAAGCCCGAGCTCTATGCAGGCCTGACGCAGAAACGTGGTTTTTTTCTGATTGCTGTCGAGCAAAGTAATGTCCAGTTCCGGTCTTGCGATTGCCAGCACGATGCCGGGCACCCCCCCGCCCGTACCAACATCCAGCAGCCGTCCCGCACCGATATGTGGCAGCACCGCAAGGCTGTCGAGCAGATGCTGATAAAGCATGTTTTCCGGCTCGCGCACGGCGGTCAGGTTGTAGACCTTGTTCCACTTCTGTAATGAAGCAATGTAATCCAGCAACAGGCGCTGCTGCACATCGGTCAGCGCTAGCCCAAGCCGCGTGAGCCCATCGGAAAGATTTCCCGCCAAACTCATGTATTTTTACTCCCCGGCCGGCCTTGCGAGCGCTTGAGGTAGACAAGCAGGAGAGAAATGGCTGCCGGCGTGACGCCGGAAATACGCGCCGCCTGTCCCAGCGTTTCCGGCTTGTATTGCGCCAGCTTCTGCTTCACCTCGATGGAAAGGCCGTGTACCTTGTTGTAATCCATGTCAGGCAACAAACGCAGCGCTTCGTAATGATGGTGCCGCTCGATTTCTTCCTGCTGGCGTTCGATATAGCCTTGATATTTGGCCTGAATTTCTACCTGCGCAGCCACCTCTGGGTCGCTGACTCCCTCACCCGAACCAGGCAGGGTTAACAGGGATTGGTACGTGACCTGGGGGCGACGCAACAGATCCAGCAGCGAATACTCACGCTCCATCGCCTGTCCGAGCACGCGTTCCGCGCTAGCGATATCGACCACACGTGGGTTGACCCAGGTACTCTTGAGCCTTTCCTTTTCCTGCGCAACCGCTTCGCGTTTGGCCGTAAAGCTCCGCCAGCGCTCATCATCAACCACACCGAGTTCGCGCCCGATTTCAGTCAGGCGCAAATCGGCGTTGTCTTCCCTGAGCAGCAACCGGTATTCCGCGCGGCTGGTAAACATGCGGTAGGGCTCCGATACCCCGCGCGTAATCAGATCATCGACCATCACGCCAAGATAGGCCTGATCGCGGCCAGGGCTCCATGCCTCCTTTTCTGCAGCGAACAGGCCGGCATTGATGCCCGCCAGCAGGCCCTGCGCGGCCGCTTCCTCGTACCCGGTGGTCCCGTTTATCTGTCCGGCAAAAAACAATCCCTTGATAGCCTTGGTTTCGAGTGAGCTTTTAAGGCCGCGTGGATCGAAATAATCGTACTCGATCGCATATCCAGGCCGGGTAATGTGAGCATTCTCGAAGCCACGCATCGAACGCACCAGCGCATATTGCACATCAAATGGCAGGCTTGTGGATATACCGTTGGGATAGATTTCATGCGTGGAAAGGCCTTCCGGCTCGACAAAAATCTGGTGTGCGTCCTTGTCGGCAAAACGCGTGATCTTGTCCTCAATGGATGGGCAATAGCGCGGCCCCACGCCTTCGATTACACCTGTATATAGCGGCGAGCGGTCGAGGCCATTGCGAATGATGTCGTGCGTGCGTTCGTTGGTGTAACTGATCCAGCACGAAACCTGCTGCGGATGCCGGCTTGCCGACCCAAGGAATGAAAACAAGGGGGCCGGATCATCCCCCGGCTGCTCCGTCATCACCGAGTAATCCAGGGACCGTCCATCGATACGTGGCGGGGTACCTGTTTTAAGCCGTCCAACCGGTAATTTCAATTCACGCAGGCGATGTGCGAGGCTGATAGAGGGCGGATCGCCTGCGCGTCCAGCTTGATAGCTGGACTGGCCAACATGCACCAGCCCGGCGAGAAAGGTGCCTGCCGTTAGCACCACAGCACGAGCCTCGAAGCGCAAGCCAAGCTGCGTAACCACCCCGGTAATCTGATCGCCGGCAAGCGTAAAATCATCAACCGCCTGCTGGAACAGCCACAGGTTGGGCTGGTTTTCCAGGCGTCCCCTGATGGACTGCTTGTACAACAAACGATCGGCCTGAGCACGCGTTGCCCGCACCGCTGGCCCCTTGCTTGAATTCAAGATGCGAAACTGGATTCCGCCCTCGTCAGTGGCCGCCGCCAGGGCGCCGCCCAGAGCATCGACTTCCTTCACCAGATGACCCTTGCCGATCCCGCCGATAGCCGGATTACATGACATTTGCCCAAGTGTTTCGATATTATGGCTAAGCAGCAGGGTTTTGCGTCCCATACGCGCCGCGGCGAGCGCGGCCTCAGTGCCGGCATGGCCGCCACCAACAACAATTACATCAAATTGCGTGGGAAAAATCATGGGGGTCTGGGTGCGGTTTGTGGAGCGGGAATGATACGATAAAACACGGCAGTGCGTCAGCCCACCGGCGTGGTTTCACGTGAAACAAATAATCTGCTTTTAAATACAGCTACTTACCAATACAGAAACGACTGAAGATTTCCCCCAGCAAATCATCCGCACCGAATTCTCCGGTAATGCTGTTTAATGCGTTCTGGGCCAGCTTGAGTTCTTCGGCAAAAAACTCGAGCTGTCGCCAGTTTTCCGCTGCTTTTTCCAGGCAGGCGCGTGCCAGCTCCAGGGCTCGCAAATGTCGCTCCCGCGCCATGAAGGCCCCCTCCCCGGTCTGTTCCCAGCCAGCCATTTGCAACAGGCTTTGGCGAAGCAAATCCAGTCCGTCGCCTCTTTTGGCGGAAACATAAATGCGGCGTACCCCGGCATCCTGCTCGATCCCGGCATCGCGCGGCAGCAGATCGATCTTGTTGAAGACTTGCACCACGGGCAGATTGCGCGGCAAACGCGCAAGGATCGCTTCATCCTGTGGCGTAATAGCTTCCCGGCTATCGATCAAGAGCAGGGCCAGGGTGGCTTTTCCCACTGCGGCCCAGGTTCGCGCGATGCCGATTTGTTCAACTTCACAGGTAGTTTCTCTCAAACCGGCGGTGTCGATGATATGAAAAGGGACCCCCTGGATTTCAATTTCTTCACGCACAGTGTCACGCGTGGTTCCCGCTACGGCAGTAACAATAGCAACCTCGTCTCCAGCAAGCTGGTTGAGCAGGCTGGATTTTCCAACATTGGGCTGGCCCACCAACACCACGTGCGCCCCTTCACGCAGCAAGCTGCCCTGCCTGGCTTTGGCTAGCAGGCACTGTAGTTGCCCCTGAACACTGGTTAGCTTTCCAAGCGCATCCGCAGCCTGAAGGAAGTCAATATCCTCATCGGGAAAGTCAATGCAGGCCTCAACCAGCATGCGCAACGCAATCAGGCGAGCCACAACCTCATGCACCGCATGTGAAAACTCCCCCTGAAGTGAACGCAACGCGCTTTTTGCAGCCTCTTCGCTGGCGGCGTCGATCAGATCGGCAACACTTTCAGCCTGAGCAAGATCGAGTTTATCGTTGAGGAATGCGCGTTTGGTGAATTCGCCTGGCTCGGCCAGGCGCGCGCCCAGCGTGATACAACGTTTCAGAACGCGCTGCATCACCGCGTTTCCGCCGTGGCCTTGCAGTTCTAGCACGTCCTCGCCAGTAAACGAGTTCGGCGCAGGAAAATATAACGCTATGCCTTGATCGATGCTCGACCCATCGTGATCAAGAAAGTTACCCAGCAAAGCAAATCGCGGCCGGGGAAGGTGCCCCAGCAAGGCCACGGCAAAAGCCTCGAGACTATCCCCGGATAGCCGGACAATGCCGATACCTCCACGCCCGGCGGCAGTCGCGACAGCGGCGATGGTATCAGTTTTTGCCATGCCCTTTCGCGGCATGCATCTGTTCCATGCTGCGGGTGATTTGCCATTGCTGGGCAATCGAGAGTACGTTATTTACAACCCAGTAAAGAACCAGGCCCGCGGGAAAGAAGAAAAAGAAGATGCTGAATGCGAATGGCATCACCATCATCACCTTGGCCTGAATCGGGTCGGGTGGCGTTGGGTTAAGCCTGGTCTGGATAATCATGGTGATACCCATAATAATGGGCAACACGTAATATGGGTCTGCCGCAGACAGATCCTGAATCCACAAGCCAAAAGGAGCGTGGCGTATTTCTACACTGGCGAGCAGCACCCAGTAGAGGGCGATGAAGACCGGGATTTGTACCAGCACCGGTAAACACCCCCCCAAAGGATTTACCTTCTCGGTCTTGTATAGATCCATCATTGCCTGGTGCATGCGCTGCCGGTCGTCGCCGTAGAGCTCTTTTAGCTTCTGGAGCTTGGGGCCCAATACCCGCATGTGAGCCATGGAACGATAGCTCTTTGCCGCCAGCGGATAAAACGCCAACTTGATCAACACAGTAAGCAGAATAATGGCGATGCCCCAATTGTTTACCATGCCATGAATTTTGGACAGCACCCAGAACAAGGGTGCAGCAATGATAGTCAGCCAGCCATAATCTACCGCCAAATCCAGGCCCGGGGCCAGTTTGCTCAGGTTTTCCTGCTCCTGAGGGCCCGCATAGAGTGGAACGGATATCTTTCCACTAGCGCCGGGAGCAATAGATCCAATGGGCAAAATGACGCCTGCCGCATAAAGGTTTCCACCCATTGCTTTGGTGTAAAACTCGCGAGCCAAGCCGTTCGAGGGCAACCAGGCCGAAACGAAATAGTGCTGTAGCATGGCTACCCAACCATCGTTACTCTGCTTCTGATGAGTTGTTTTACCTTTTTCAATATCCGAAAAACTTATTTTCTGAAATTTTTGCTGATCAGTATAAATTGCGGGGCCGGCATACGTGCTGATGAACATCGAGTCCCCCTTGGAGGCCGAATCATCCCGAACTAGCTGGTAATAGGCATGCGGGCTGATCGCACTTTCACCACCGTTTCTGATCTGATATTCCACATCGACTACATAACTATCACGATGGAAAGTAAATATTTTATCAACCTGGACCCCGGCGGAAGCGGGTGCGGTTAGTCTGACCTGCAAATCCTGAGCGCCGGATGCGAGAGTAAATTCAGTACCCTGTGCAGAAAACAAGGTCTTGTGCGACGGCAGAATATTGCCAATCAGTCCCGATTGCGCAATATATGTGCTTGATTTTTGGTCGCTGAAAAGGACCAAATCCTTGCTTTTGTCCTCGTCTCCCTTGTGTTTGCGCAAATCAAGGCGGCGAATATCCCCGCCGATCGTATCTATTTCAACATACAGCGCGTCCGTGCGGATCTTGATACGCTCACCGCGCGGCAAAATCTGTGGCATTTCTGGCGTTGCCGCTTGAAGCGAATCTGGTGTGCCAGCACCCACTACCGGGACGCTGTTCTGAGATGCGGTAACTGTTGCAGGTACCGTCTGGGCTGGCTGCGGGTTTTGTTCCTTCTGCCAGGCATCCCATAACATCAGGACCGAGAAGGAAAACACGACAAACATTATGAGTCTTTGAGTATCCATGGACTACCTAAGGTAAAGGATCATAGCCACCATCATGCCAGGGGTGACATCGGCCAACGCGTTTCGTGCTTAACCAGAATCCCTTGATGGCACCATATTTTTTCAGTGCTTGAACTGCATACTCGGAACAGGTGGGAGTAAATCGGCACGAGGGTCCAAGCATTGGGCTAATCAAGTACTGGTAGCTTTTTACCAGAAACAGCAGGATTCGGGTCATAAAGTATTCTGCTTTTCTGGCAGGGTAAATTTCTGACGTACCCTATCGAATTGGGTTTTCAGTTCCTGCTCGATCACGGCATACTCGGCAGGAGAAAAGCTCTTGCGTATGCGAATAACCATATCCAGGCCGTCAAGCCGGGGCTGTTGCAAACGAAACACTTCGCGCGACACGCGCTTGATATAGTTTCTCACAGTTGCATGATGGGCCGTTTTTTTGCTGACGATTACAGCCATGCGGGCAAATTCATATATTCCGGGTTTTGCCAGAACCTGAAAATGCTCGCTGGAAAAACGGCTGTTGAAACTAAAAACGGATGATATTTCATCCGTTTTTACTAATTGCTTGGCCTTTGAAAAGCCAAAACCTACCACTTCGTCTTGGGCCTGATTCAAACGGCCAGACGTACCCTGCCACTGGCGCGACGAGAGTTAATGATAGCGCGGCCTGCGGGTGTTTTCATCCGGGCGCGAAAACCGTGTGTGCGCTTGCGCTTGACCACGGAAGGCTGATATGTGCGTTTCATGATAATTCCTCTTGCTATAACACAGACTGTGAACCCGTAATTAGACTACCTTCATCTATATGCTGTCAACTTAAATTAATATCCCTGCCTGTGGATAAGTCACCACAATCGGGCTACAATGAACGGCTCAATTCACCTGTTCATTCTGCGTTTCATCTTTCAAGGTAATCGGTTGTACATCCTTAGGTAATCAATGGAAACTTTCTGGCAAGCTTGTTTGAGCCGTTTCGAACAAGAGCTTACCCCGCAACAATTCAATAATTGGATTAAACCCTTGCGTTTCGAAGGGGGTACAGACGCTTTGCGCATTGTGGCGCCCAATCGTTTTATCATGCAGTGGGTGCGTGACAAATTTCTCAGTCGTTTCGAGCAGATCGGGCAAGACCATTTTTCTCGCCCGGTTCAGTTGATTCTTTCCGTTGCCGAAAATTTGGAGCAGAAAGAAAGAAAGTTACCGCCAGCAAATCCAATCATCGCTCCCGTTCCGGTTGCCCGGCAAGGTAGAATCGAAAAAAACGGCCTGAACCCCTCTTTTACCTTCGCTAATTTTGTAACTGGCAAGGCCAACCAGTTGGCACGCGCAGCTGCACTACAAGTGGCCGACAATCCTGGTACTGCATATAATCCCCTGTTTGTTTATGGTGGCGTCGGTTTGGGTAAAACCCATCTCATTCAGGCTATTGGCAATTATGTCCTGGAACAAAACAGCAATGCCAAAATCAGCTATCTTCACGCTGAAAGGTACGTTTCGGATGTAGTAAGGGCATACCAACATAAGGCGTTTGATGATTTCAAACGCTATTACCACTCACTTGATCTTTTGTTGATCGACGATATTCAGTTTTTTAGTGGCAAAGCCCGTACACAGGAAGAATTTTTCTATGCTTTCAATGCCTTAATTGAAAGCAAGAAGCAAGTCATTATTACCTGTGATACTTACCCCAAACAAATATCCGGGATGGAAGATCGATTGATTTCTCGCTTTGGCTGGGGTCTGACGGTTGCTATTGAACCTCCAGAACTTGAAATGCGTGTCGCCATCCTGATAAAAAAGGCAGAGGCTGAAAATCTTGAACTGGAAAGCGATGTTGCTTTCTTCATTGCAAAACAAATCCGCTCCAATGTTCGTGAACTGGAAGGCGCATTAAAGAAAGTCATTGCTTATTCTCGTTTTACTGGGCACTCAATCAACCTGGATTTAGCCAAGGAAGCGCTAAAGGATTTACTGGCTGTACAGAACCGGCAGATATCTATTGAAAATATACAAAAGACTGTTGCCGATTACTACAAGATTAAAGTTGCAGAAATGTATTCAAATAAACGTACCCGTAATGTAGCGCGTCCGCGACAAGTAGCCATGTCTCTAGCCAAGGAATTAACCCATTTGAGTTTTCCTGAAATTGGTGATGCGTTCGGTGGACGCGATCACACCACGGTTATGCACGCGTGCCGTAAAATCGAAGAATTGAAAGTCAGCGAACCTTCCATGACTCGCGACATCAGTGTTTTATTACAGGTATTAAGAAGTTGAACAAAATATGTATGAATTGGGGATAAAGCGGAAAATTGCCTAAGTTTAAAATTCATCCACAAATCATCCACAAGCCATGCAATGAATTATACAGACACTGACATGTAGATTATCTTATTGAAAATTATAGTATTTATTTAGTTATACAAAATTCACGCGCACATTATCTATTAGTATCAAGGTATATATATGTTATTAATGAAAATCAACAAGGAAGAGTTTCTCAGGCCATTGCAGTCCGTAGCAGGCATCGTTGAACGCCGGCATACGCTTCCAATATTGTCTAATGTACTGATTCAAATTGGAAATCAGGATATTGCCTTTATCGCTACTGATCTGGAAATTCAAATTACTGCGATGCTCGAAAATAAGCACGAGAATAACGATTCTGCAATTACGGTTTCTGCAAAAAAATTACAGGATATCGTGAGGGCGCTTCCTGAAAATTCTGAAATATCGTTTACCAGCAAAGAAAGCCGGTTGCAATTAAGAGCGGGCAAAAGTCAGTTCAACCTGCAAACTTTACCTGCAGAAGATTTTCCTCACTTAGCCTTGTCGGACGAGTTTGTTTCAGAAATTTCAATATCCCAGTCCATGCTCAAGCAGTTGTTGAATCAGGTGCAATATGCCATGGCACAACAAGATATTCGTTATTACCTAAATGGCTTATTGATGGTATTGGAGCCCGGGTTTGTAAAAGTGGTTGCTACGGACGGGCACAGATTGAGTCTTGCCAGCATGAGTTTGGAAACAGTAAGCCAGACAGCAGAAGCGATTCTTCCGCGCAAGACTGTTACTGAGCTGATCAAATTGCTCGGTGATACGGAAGGTGAAGTAAAAATTAGTCTCGGAAAAAACCTGGTTACTTTCACATTCGGAAATATCAATCTGGTGTCGAAAATAATCGAAGGGAAATTTCCAGACTACAACAAGGTAATCCCTTCACATTATACAAATCATGTTGTACTGGATCGGTTGACGCTGCTTCATGCCATGCAGCGAGCATCTATTCTGTCCAACGAAAAGTTTCGTGGCGTGCGCATGGTGCTAACACAGAATAGTATGCGGGTGATTTGTAATAATACAGAGCAAGAAGAAGCAGAAGAAGAACTGGAAATCGACTATGTCAACGAGCCGTTGGATATTGGGTTTAACGTTACCTATTTGCTGGACGTGCTGAACAATATAAATACCACGGAAGTTGACTGTTCTTTTGGGGATGCAAACAGTAGTTGTCTGATTACGATTCCTGGTGATGACAGGTTCAAATATGTCGTCATGCCGATGCGTATTTAACATGATTCATGTACAAAACGAATTACTGTTTCACGTGAAACCCAAGGGAAAAGAATGAGCGAATATAATTCTGACAGCATCAAGATTCTTAAAGGCCTGGATGCTGTCCGCAAACGCCCGGGCATGTATATTGGCGATACCAGTGATGGTACCGGCCTGCACCACATGGTTTTTGAAGTTGTCGATAATGCCATTGACGAAGCGCTGGCAAATTATTGCGACGATATTCAGATCACTATTCATGCTGACAGTTCGATCAGTGTTGTGGACAATGGCAGGGGAATACCCACCAGCATCAAGGAAGATGATGATTTAAAACGCTCGGCAGCCGAAATTGTGATGACAGAATTACATGCCGGTGGAAAATTTGATGCTAATTCATACAAAGTATCGGGCGGTTTGCATGGCGTTGGCGTTTCAGTCGTCAATGCCTTATCGGAATGGCTGAAACTCAGAATATGGCGTGATGGAAAAGTGCATCAAATGGAATTCCGGCACGGTAATGCTGTATCTCCGTTGAAGCTGACCGGAGAGACAGAACGACGCGGGACGGAAGTTCATTTTATGGCTAGCTTGGAGACTTTTGGAAAAATAGAGTTTCACTACGAAATACTCGCCAAGCGTTTACGTGAATTATCATTTCTGAACAATGGTGTCAAAATCGAGCTATTCGACCAGAGAGATGGAAGAAGCGAAAATTTTGCCTTTAGCGGTGGAGCCAAAGGGTTTGTCGAATATATAAACCGAACGAAAACGGTGCTGCATCCCAAGGTTTTCCATGCGATAGGTGAAAAAGATGGCGTAACTGTTGAAGTTGCGATGCAATGGAATGCCTCCTATGCCGAAACGGTCCAGTGTTTTACTAACAATATTCCGCAGCGCGATGGGGGATCTCATTTAACGGGTTTACGCTCGGCATTAACCCGGACACTGAATAATTATATTGAACAGAATGAAATCGCTAAAAAAGCGAAGGTAGATACTTCCGGTGACGATATGCGGGAAGGACTCACCTGTGTGCTTTCGGTGAAAGTGTTTGAGCCGAAATTTTCATCCCAGACCAAAGATAAACTCGTATCCAGTGAAGTATTGCCGGTAGTTCAGGAAATCGTATCGGCTAAACTGTCGGAATTCCTGCTAGAGAATCCTGCGGATGCGAAGATTATTACTGGAAAAATCGTCGAAGCAGCACGCGCACGTGAGGCAGCTCGAAAAGCTCGCGACATGACACGTCGAAAGGGTGTGCTGGATAGTATGGGTTTGCCGGGAAAGCTGGCTGATTGTCAGGAAAAAGATCCTTCACAATCGGAACTCTACCTGGTAGAGGGCGATTCTGCAGGCGGTTCGGCAAAGCAGGGCAGGGATCGTAAATTTCAGGCCATTCTTCCCCTCAAGGGAAAAATACTCAATGTAGAGAGGGCGCGTTTTGACCGCCTTATTTCATCCCAGGAAATTGCAACCCTGATTACGGCATTGGGAACCAGTATTGGCAAGGATGAGTACAATCCGGACAAGCTTCGTTACCACCGCATTATTATCATGACGGACGCTGATGTGGACGGGTCACATATACGGACGTTGCTGCTGACATTTTTTTACCGGCAGATGCCAGAACTTGTTGAACGCGGACATATTTATATCGCGCAGCCGCCGCTTTACAAAGTCAAGCATGGCAAACAGGAGCGCTATATAAAGGATGAACACGAATTAAAGCAATATCTGCTGCAAAAGGCGATGGAAGATGCAAAGCTGGTGACGGAAGCAGGTAAAGAGCCGCTGAGCAAAGAGGCTTTTGAAGAAATTTCCAAGGAATATTTGCTTGCAGAAGCAGTAATCGATCGTTTATCTAGAGTAATTGATCGTGAAATATTACAGGCACTGCTCAAGAATATTGTACTGGATCTTTCAACGCCGGAGTCCGCAGCTAAAAGCGCGCGCTTGTTGTCCGAGTTAATACCAGGCGCAGAATACCAAGTGACCAGCCAGTACGATGATCGTACGGAAAGTTACCGATTGGTTGTACAGAAACAAGTTCACGGCAATAGGCTCACTAGCCAGATAGACCAGAATTTTGTTGAAAGTGGGGACTATGTTCAGTTGAGAAAAACGGGTCAGGTCTTACACGATTTATTTGGCAAAGGCGCATTTGTTCAGCGAGGAGAACAAAAGCAAGCCGTTACAGAGTTCAAAGAGGCTCTTGACTGGCTTCTGAGCCAAGTCAAGCAGGGTATGTCGGTCCAGCGTTATAAAGGCTTGGGGGAAATGAACCCGGAGCAACTGTGGGAAACGACCATGGATCCAAATGTGCGGCGCTTGCTAAAAGTACAGATAGAAGATGCCATTGGAGCGGACGAGATTTTTACCACGTTAATGGGAGACCAGGTCGAGCCGCGTCGTGCATTTATTGAATCAAACGCACTGATCGCACGAAATATCGATATTTAGAGTGGTCGCAGGAATGGCAAATAATTAAGGCTCCGAAAGGAGCCTTAATTATTCAAGCGGTTATTCTGCAGCAGCGATCTGTTCAACAAAACCACATTCTTTTTGAGGGCACACTTTCTCTGTGCCTCTGCGTTTAGTGATTTTGATGGTCAGGATGGGCCAACCACATTTTGGGCAGGGCTCGTTGACAGGTGGATTCCAGGTGGCGTACTTACATTTCGGATAGCTGTTGCACGAATAGAACAGCTTGCCATAACGGCTCTTGCGCTCGATCAGCGCGCCTTCCTTGCATTCAGGGCAAGAGACACCTGTATCCTTGGGTTTTTCCAGAGGTTCTATAAACTTGCATTTTGGATAACTGGTGCAACCGATGAATTTGCCATAAGGTCCGGCCTTGATGACCAGTTCGCTGCTGCATTGCGGGCACACACGCCCTTCCACGATGACGGGCTGGGTGGATTCCCCGGCGTCACCGTCGATATTGCGGGTGTAATCACATTCCGGATAAGCCGAACAGCCGATGAATTTTCCGCGCTTCCCCAATCGCGCGGTTAATGGCTTGCCACATTTTGGGCAGGCTTCATCGAGTATTTCAACGCCAGGACGATCCACATCTTTTTTCTGTTCAAGTTGCTGGCTGAAGTCCTTCCAGAATGAGTCCAGCACAGGAATCCATTCACGTTTACCGGTGGAAATCAGGTCAAGCTCATCTTCCAGTTGTGCGGTGAAGTCGTAATTTACATAGCGAGTAAAGTGCTCGGTAAGAAACTTATTGACCACTCTGCCCACATCGGTTGGATAAAAACGTTTCTTGTCCAGCAATGCGTATTCCCTGGCCTGCAGGGTGCTGATAATACTGGCATAAGTCGAAGGACGGCCGATGCCATGTTCCTCTAGCGCCTTGACCAGGCTGGCTTCTGAATAACGCGGTGGAGGCTGGGTAAAGTGCTGCTCGCCGGAAATCTGGTCTATTGCAACCTGTTCCCCTTTCTCAAGGGGGGGCAATTTGCTTTCACTCTCTTCTTCACTATCGTCCTGGTCTTCCTGATAGACCGCAATGTAGCCTGGAAAAACCATGGTTTGCCCGGTGGCGCGGAACAGGTTTTCATCGCCGCCAACGGCCAGATCCAGACTGACTGTATCGAATTTTGCTGCACTCATCTGACAGGCAAGAGTACGTTTCCAGATCATTTCATAAAGTTTGATCTGCTCTGCACTGAGGTACTGTCGAACTTCCTGTGGAGAGCGCAGGATAGATGTAGGGCGAATCGCTTCGTGTGCTTCCTGGGCATTTTTGGATTTGTTTTTATAGCTTAGCGCGGTTTTTGGCAGATAGTCGGCGTCAAAATTACTGGAGATATAAGTGCGAATTTCTTCAATAGCCTCTTGTGCCAGGTTGACCGAGTCGGTACGCATATAGGTAATCAGGCCGGTGGTTTCTCCGCCGATATCGATGCCCTCATACAGTTGTTGCGCTACTTTCATGGCGCGGTCAGTGGTAAACCCGAGCTTGCGTACCGCTTCCTGTTGCAGTGTAGAGGTGGTAAAGGGGGCAGCAGCCACGCGTTGTTTGCGTTTCTTCTCGACCTGAGTGACGGTGGCTTTGTCTCCGCCCGCCTGTAGCAATCCCGCAACGATGGCTGCGTGTTGCGCATCGTTGTTGACGCTAAATTGAGTCAGTTTCTCGCCTTGGTACTGAAACAGTTTGGCGTTGAATTTTTGCCGGCCCTTGTGGCTGTCGAGATGAATACTCCAGTATTCCTGCGTCTGAAACTTCTCGATTTCAAGCTCGCGCTCGACAATCAGGCGCAATGCCGGGCTTTGTACCCTGCCTGCAGAGAGGCCACGACGAATCTTGCGCCAGAGCAGTGGGGAGAGATTGAAACCAACCAGATAGTCCAGTGCGCGCCGGGCTTGTTGCGCGTTGACCATGTTCATCTCGATTTCGCGCGGCTCAGCAACGGCAGCCTGCACAGCAGATTGCGTGATTTCATGGAATACCACGCGCTTCAAGGTTTTGTTCTTGAGCAGCTTCTTGGATTTCAGTATTTCTGCCAGATGCCAGGCAATTGCCTCCCCCTCGCGGTCCGGGTCGGTTGCGAGGTAGATGGTGTCGGCTTCCTTAACGGCTTTGGCAATGGCATCCACGTGCTTGCTGTTGCGTGCGATAAGCTCGTATTTCATGGTGAAGTCGTGAGCGGTATCCACGGCGCCCTGCTTGGGCACCAGATCGCGTACGTGCCCATATGAGGCTAGGATTTCAAAATCCTTGCCCAGATATTTCTTCAGGGTTTTGGCTTTGGATGGGGATTCAACAATCAGCAGGGAGGATGGCATAAACGATATTTGGTGGCGCCGAAGATGATTGGCGGCTGGAAAGGGTTGAGTGGATCAGTGCATTTGCGACGAACTATCGCCGAACAGCAAGTCTTCCATGAAGAGATAATCTTCGGCTTGGCCCTGGCTCCACAGAACAATCAAAACGGTCCATTTGACTTGCTCTATATTCACATCACGATCATTCAGCGCAAGAATGCGGTCTATCACCCATTCACGCTGAACCGGATTAATGATGTTGGAGACTTCAAGGAAAGACAGAAAACCACGGCTCTCGGTATCGATTTTTTCGATTTCCAGGTCCGCGTAAATACGTGTAGATGTACTGCTTACAAGGCTTTCTGGATAGGGTGCGTTGGAAAGCTTGTCCAGTCCGTTGAGCCAGTCGAATGCGAGATTGATTTCAGAGCTGTCGAAACCCGCAGCCGACAGTTCCTTCTCCAGCGTTCCCTGGTCAGGATGAAGGTTGGCTTCGAAATAATTTTCGAATAAATAAACGAGGATATCGAACATTATTAATTGGCTTAGCTTTTAAACTTTCCACTGCGCTGGTAAAGACCGCCCGGCAGGCTGGTTACATAACCAGCCAATTCCATGGTTAACAGAATGGCGCAAACGCTATCACTCGTCAAGCCGCTACAGCCGACCAGTGCGTCTATTCCGGTCGGGTCAAAGCCGAGGCACTGCATCAGCAGGGTTTCATTTTTGCTCAGGGATGCGGGAATGGGCATGCTGGTGGAAGCGGAAGCAACAACAGAGGGGTAACCGAGTTCATCCAGAATATCCTGCGCACTTTCAACCAGTTTGGCCCCCTGTTTTATCAGGTGGTGGCAGCCTTTTGCCAGAGGAGAATGAATGGAGCCAGGAATGGCAAAAACCTCCCGTCCCTGTTCTGCTGCCAGCCGTGCAGTGATCAAGGAACCGCTCCGGAGCGCGGCTTCGACCACCAGGCAGCCACGCGAAAGCCCACTGATCAGGCGGTTGCGACGAGGGAAGTTCTGGGCTTTGGACGGTGTGCCTAGCGGAAACTCTGACACCAGCGCGCCTTTCTGTGCCAGTTCGTGCGCCAGCCCTCGGTGGCGGGCGGGATAAACGATATCCAGTCCTGTGCCGACTACAGCAATGCTGCTTGCCTGGCCCCGCATTCCACCACGGTGGGCTGCGCCATCAATGCCCCGAGCCATCCCGCTGACAATACACAAGCCGTGGTCGCTCAGAAGGTGAGCAAAATCTTCCGCATTGGTGAGCCCTTGCGGTGTGGCGTTGCGGCTTCCGACGATAGCCAGTGCCGGAAAGTTGAGATATTGGCGCTGGCCTTTGACGTAAAGCAGTGGTGGCGGGTCGGGAACTTCCAGCAAGGCTCTGGGGTAGTCCGTATCTGCCAGGGTGACGATGTGATTAAGCGGATCTTCAAGCCATTTCAGTGTCGGAGTGAGCGCTTCGAGATCGGGTCCGGCGCTGATGAGGCGGGCGACAGGCGCGCGTACGGCATTCTCCAGGGCGGCATAGCCGGCGGCGAAAATGTGTTCTGGCTCGCCAAAGGACTGCAGCAGACGCCGGTAGCTTTCCCCGCCCAGGCCATGAATCTGGCTCAGGGCGACCCACAGGCAAAGCTCATGTTGCTTGTCAATCAAGGATTTTTGACAACGTCCAGCAGATAAACCGGGCGATTGGCGCTCATGACCAGCGCGTATGAAACGCGGTCAAATACGCGGTAGACAAAAATCAAACCTGTGCGCGTATCAGGCAGGGAGATCTCGTCCTCAGCGCTGCCGGAGCGGCAGTGCAGTTTGTAAACTTCTTTGGGGTTAAAGAACTGGTCAAAGCTGATTTTTGCACCAGGTTTCAGGCAGCCAATATCGGAATAGACGATTTCCTTGCTTGGTGTCTCGGCAGCTGGCTCATTTGCGCAGGGCTCGAGTGTATCCTTGGGATCATAAAACTGGTCGTAGCTGATGGTTTTCCCTGGTTTCAAGCACTCTTTGTCCATGTAACGCCAAGCGTTTTTGCGTGTTTCGCCTGGCTTCCCTGCAACGGTGCGTCCCTTGCTATACAAGGCAAGTACATGTCCAGCTTCCATGCCGTCCTTGTGGCCCTTGTTTATCAACACCGTGCCATATTTGCCGGCATCCGAAATGGCGCCATAGGCGGAGATAATCTGGCCATTGACCACCTGCTCCGGGGCGTGCGGGACGTATTTGAGCTCACCGTTGTTGATGCTGGGTACCAGGCGGTCATCGCGGCGGACTTCCTGCACCGAGCGCGTGATCTGAAGTTCCATCAAATTATCTTTGCTGCCATTAAGGGCCCTGGCTTCACCAACATACTCGCCTTCATACCCCATCGGTTGTTTGCTGACTGGGTCATGGAGCAATTTGCCCTGGCGGAAAATGCTCCAGTCCTTGATGCCGCGGTCCTTGGCATTGGCGGCGTAGACGCGATCCCCGAGACCCATGATGACCCGGTCTTCATCTGTGCCAACGATGTAAGGCACATTATCCAGATCACCTTCCTCGATAATCAATGGCTTGGTCAGGAAAGGGCCGATGGCAGAGAGAGGAATTGACTGCACGCCCTGGGCATCAAGCGCTTCGGCGCGGGCTTGAGGGCTCAGCTTGACGATTCGTTCGCCCTTGACCAATCGCAATCTTGGCGATCCACCCTGCATGTCGAGCACTACCACATCACCGGGGTATATCAGATGAGGGTTTTTTATCTGTTCACGATTCATTTGCCACACTTGTGGCCAACGCCATGGGTCTTTGAGGAATTTTGAGGATATCCCCCACAGAGTATCGCCTTTCACCACCACATGCTGTTGGGGTGGGTTGTCCTGCAACTTGATATCGTCCGCTCCTGCCAAGGAGGAAATCAAGCCGGAAAAGGAAAGCACAGCTATAATGATCGGCTTACGCATAGGGGCGCCTCGCTCTGGTGAAGAACTTTTCTGCTTTGCTATATTCAGAAGTTCTGTGTATCGGCCAACCCGTCTGGCCGGACTTAGGTTTTAAATTAAATTCTGCATGTAATTAATTAAATAGGCAAGCAATTATGGCCCTTTTATCGATCCTGCATTACCCTGATCAACGGCTGCATACGGTCGCCTCCCCGGTCAAGGAAGTTAATGCGGAAATCCGTAAATTGATCGACGATATGGCGCAGACCATGTACGCCGCGCCGGGAATTGGCCTGGCCGCTACCCAGGTGAATGTGCACAAGCGGGTCATTGTGGTCGACATTTCCGAATCCCATGACAAGCTAATGGTGCTCATCAATCCAAGGATTATTGCGCTTGACGGTGCTGGCGAGCGCGAGGAGGGATGTTTGTCCGTTCCTGGCATTTACGAAAAAGTTACCCGTGCCGAGCGTATCACGGTAGAGGCGCTTGATCGTAACGGGAAGTCATTCACGCTTCATGCCGATGGGCTGCTGGCGGTATGCATTCAACATGAAATTGACCACCTCGAGGGGAAAGTTTTTGTTGAACACCTTTCTCGCCTGAAACAGACACGGATCAAGATAAAGCTGCAGAAGCTGCAGCGCGAGACCATGTAATGAAGCTGATTTTTGCCGGTACACCGGAGTTTGCCGCGCAAGCCTTGCAAGCATTGTTACGTGCCGGCCATGAAATCGCGCTGGTGTTGACGCAACCGGACCGGCCAGCCGGGCGGGGAATGAGTTTGGCCATGAGCCCCGTCAAGCAGTTGGCGCTGGCCAATGGCTTGCTTGTGTTGCAGCCAACCAGCCTGAAACAGCCAGAAACCCAGGTTCAACTCTCGAATGTGCAGGCCGATGCCATGATCGTTGCGGCTTATGGATTGATCCTGCCGCGCGAAGTACTGGCCATTCCGCGCCTGGGTTGCCTTAATATCCACGCCTCGTTGCTGCCCCGCTGGCGTGGAGCCGCGCCTATTCAACGGGCGATTCTCGCAGGCGATAACGAGACCGGTATTTCCATCATGCAGATGGATGCCGGACTGGATACCGGACCGGTGTTACTGCGTTTCCCCGTCGCCATCGAGGGGATGGAAACGGCCCAGACCCTGCATGACAAGCTGGCCAAGCTGGGCGCGGAAAGCATTGTGTCGGCCCTGCGGCAGGCACAGCACGGGTCTTTGCCGAGCCAGGCCCAGGATGACAGTCTGGCCACTTACGCCGCCAAGCTCAGCAAGGCCGAGGCGCGGCTGAACTGGACGCTCCCGGCACGAGAGCTGGAGCGCGCCGTGCGTGCCTACAACCCCTTCCCGGTCGCCCAGGGCTCTTTTAAGGGCGAAGTCTGGCGTATCTGGCGCTCGGCCATGCAAAATGAAGCCGGGCAGCCGGGCGAGGTATTGCGAGCCGACCGGGACGGTTTGCTGGTGGCCTGCGGCAAGGGCGCCCTGCTGTTGCAGGAGATGCAAAAGGCGGGCGGAAAGCGCCTGCCCGCAGCCCAGTTTCTGCAAGGCAACCCGGTGGCGGCGGGCGATCGTTTCGATATTTGAATTTATCTTGGTATTGCCCCATTCTGTAATGGGTTAATCTTTAATATGAAGGACTGGCAATGCTGGGGAACTGGCTCAAGACAACGACCCTGATGGCTGCCGTCGTGGCCCTGCTCGATATCCATCCCTCGACTAAAAAGAGGGGCGCGCATTTGATGTCCATGGTGCGCGGCGTTGCGTGACGTTCAGCCACTGGCGAGCACGGCCATTGCCCAGGTATTTGCCGGGCGCAACCTGAATCAGGTGCTGCAGGCGACATTCGAGCGAAACGCCAAGATGACGCCCCAGCAACGTGCCATGCTCCAGGATTTGAGCTATGGAACACTGCGCCATTATGGCCCGTTGCAGGCCATCCTCGCCAGGCTGCTGCAAAAACCGCTGCAAGACGAAAGCATCCGCTGCCTGCTGCTGGTGGCGCTTTACCAGCTGGCTTACACCCAGATCCAACCGCACGCTGCGGTGGATCATGCAGTAAAGACCACCCAGGTGCTGCGCAAGACTTCCGCCAAAGGCCTGGTGAATGCGGTCCTGCGCAACTTCCTTCGACAGCGTGAGCGCTTACTGTCAGATGCGGCCTCCAGTGACGAAGGGCGCTTTTCCCACCCCCAGTGGTGGATCGACAAGCTGCGCCGCGAGTATCCGCAGGCGTGGGAGCAAATCCTGGCGGCCGGCAATCAGCATCCTCCCATGATTTTGCGGGTGAACCGTCGCAAGGGCAGCGTGGAGGCCTATTTGCAGCAACTCGCCGAGGCCGGGATTGCTGCCCGTGCGGTGGGGGCGTCCGGCATCCTGCTGGAGCGGCCGCAGGCGGTCGACAAGTTGCCCGGCTTCAGCCAGGGGCTGGTCTCGGTTCAGGATGGAGGCGCGCAGCTTGCGGCAAGCTTGCTGGATGTTAAAGATGGCATGCGGGTGCTGGATGCCTGCGCGGCGCCCGGCGGCAAGACAGCGCACCTGCTTGAGCTGGCTGATGTGGAGCTGGTCGCGCTGGATCACGATACCCGGCGTTTACAGAAGGTGGAGCAGAATCTGGTCCGTCTGGGCTTGCATGCCAAATGCGTGGCAGGCGATGCATCGCAGCCATCTCAGTGGTGGAATGGTCAGACATTCCAGCGCATTCTGGCGGATGTGCCATGCAGCGCTTCCGGCGTGGTGCGGCGTCACCCCGACATCAAATGGCTGCGTCGCGAGGGCGATATCGCACAGTTTGCCGGGCAACAGGCGCTTATCTTGGATGCCTTGTGGCATTGCCTGGAGCAAGGTGGTAAATTGCTGTACGTTACCTGTTCCGTATTTGCCGAAGAAAATCAGCAGCAGATCCAGGCTTTTATGGCACGCCACACCGACGTCCGGCGTCTCTCCTTGCCGGATAGAGTGGAGCAGGATCTGCAACTATTACCCGATCGTGAACATGATGGCTTTTATTACGCCCTTCTCGCCAAAATCTAGCATTCTTCGCTTGCGTGTCATGCTGCTGTTTTGCATGGCGGCCAGCGTCCGTGCGGAAACCGGAATTATGGTCAAGACGGCGGAACTGGACATGGTGGATGAGGTTTATCAGCTCAGGGCGGATGTTGAGCTGAACTTCAGCCAGGCGGTCGAGGATGCCCTGAACAAAGGGGTCCCGCTTAATTTTGTGGTCGAGTTCGAGCTTAACCGCCCGCGCTGGTACTGGCTGGATGAAACGATTTCCAGCGTCCAGCGCCAATTGCGCATCAGCTATCATGCCCTGACAAAACAGTACCGCTTGCAGCAGCAGGAGCAGCAAAGGAGCTTTGCATCCCTGGCTGAACTCAAGAGTGAACTGGGGCATATTCAGGAGTGGCGAGTGGTGGAGCGAGCCCAGCTCAGAAAGCGCTACAGCTACGAAGCGCGGATGCGCATGAAGCTGGATGCGTCCCAATTGCCCAAACCGCTGCAGGTAAATGCGCTGGCATCCAAGGACTGGAGCCTGGAGTCAGAATGGTTTCAGTGGACGTTAACGCCTTGAATTATAGATGAAATATGTAGTTTTTCTGGCGGTTGCACTAGGCACGGTTCTGCTGTTTCTTCTCTCCCGCGCCAGTAGCAACACCGCCGCTTTTTCCCAGAATTTCACCCTGCTGCTGGTGCTCAACCTCGGCGTTGCGCTGGCATTGATGGGCCTGGTGGGCTACCAGCTATGGGTGTTGTGGAAAAAGCTCAAGCAGCGCGTATTCGGTACCAAGCTGACGCTGCGCCTGTTGTGGATGTTCGCCCTCATGGCGCTTCTGCCGGGGGCGCTGGTGTATGGCGTATCGGTACAGTTCCTCAACAAGAGTATCGAATCCTGGTTCGACGTGCGCGTGGACAACGCGCTCGAGAGCGGCCTGAGTCTGGGTCAGAGCGCTCTCGATAATCTGCTTCAGGATCTGGTGAAGAAAGGCGAGGTGATGGCGCTGGCGCTGGCGGACAATCCGGTCAGTGAGCATCTGACCCAGCTCAATCGCCTGCGCGAACAGGTCGGGGTGCAGGAAGCCACGCTGTTCAGCTCGCGCGGCAAGGTGCTGACCGTTTCGAGTAGCGAAAACGCCAGTTTCCTGCCGGACATGCCAAGCGCTTCCGTCATGCGTCAGGTGCGCCAGCAGCAGCCTTTCAGCGTGATTGAACCGATTGCCGGAAAGGGTTTGTATTTGCGCGTGGTGGTACCCGTCAATGTGCTCACCCTGAGCGAGGATATGCGGATTCTGCAGCTCTTGCAGCCGGTGCCCAAAAGGCTGGCCAGCGATGCAGAGGCAGTGCAGGCGGTCTACCGCGACTATCAGGAGCTTTCTTTTTCCCGCCTTGGCCTGAAGCGCATTTACGGCATGACCCTGACGCTGACCCTGCTGCTGGCGCTGCTTTCCGCGATCGCGCTGGCGTTTGTGCTGTCGCAAAAACTATCTGCGCCGCTGGGTTTGCTGGCGGAAAGCACGCGCGCCATTGCCAAGGGCGATTTTACCCAGATCAACCCGGTGCAAAGCCGGGATGAACTCGGCGCCTTGACCCTGTCGTTCAACCGCATGACGCGCCAGCTGGCGGATGCGAGCGCGGCGGTGGAGAAAAAACAGCAGCAGCTGGAAGCCGCCAAGGTCTATCTGGAAAGCATCCTGGCGCACCTCTCTTCCGGGGTGCTGACCTTCGATGAAAAATTGCACCTGCGCGGCGCCAATCCGCGCTCAGGCGAGATTCTGGGAACAGATTTGAGCGTCATGCGTGGCCTGCCGCTACTCTCCTGGGGCAGCCGCGACATCGTCTTGCAGCCGCTGGCGCATGTGGTCGTGCAGCAGTTCGAAGCATCCGACCACAAGGAATGGCGGCAGCAGATCGAGTTTGCCGGAAGCGCCGGCAAGCAGGTCCTGCTGGTGCGCGGCACCCGCCTGCCCGGCCCGGTGGACAATGGTTATGTGGTGGTTTTCGACGACATCACTCACCTGCTGCAGGCCCAGCGGGATGCGGCATGGGGCGAGGTGGCGCGGCGTCTGGCGCATGAGATCAAGAACCCCCTGACGCCGATCCAGCTTTCCGCCGAGCGCCTGGAGCACAAGCTGGCAGACAAGCTGAATGCAAGTGATGCCGAAATACTGTCCCGTTCCACCCATACCATCGTGAACCAGGTGGCGGCGCTGAAAAGCATGGTGGATGCATTTGCCGAATACGCGCGCTCACCCCAGCTCAACCTGGCGCGACTGGATTTGAATCAGCTGGTGCGGGAAGTGCTCACGCTGTATGAATCCTCGGGCGTGCATGTTGATGTCGCACTGGCGCCGGATCTGCCCGTGGTGAACGGGGATGCCGCCCTGCTGCGTCAGGTCATGCATAATCTGATGCGCAATGCCGAGGATGCTCTGGCCGATCTGCCTCAGGCCGAGATCAGGGTGCGCACCGAACGGGTGGATGGATCCTCGGTGCGCTGGTCGATTGAGGATAATGGCAAAGGGTTTCCGGAGGCGCTGATGGGCCGCCTGTTTGAGCCCTATGTGACCACCAAGCCGAAAGGAACCGGGCTAGGCCTGGCGATCGTGAAAAAAATCGTGGATGAACATCAGGGCCGGATACTGGTACAGAATATTGAGCCGCACGGGGCGCGGGTATGCATCCAGCTACCGTGCGCAGGAGAAATGAGCTAATGAACACCAATCAGATACTGGTGGTGGATGACGAAGCGGGAATTCGCGAATTGTTGCGTGAAATTCTGGAAGATGAAGGTTATCAGGTCAAGCTGGCGGAAAATGCCACGGCAGCGCGCGAGATTCGTGCGCAAGGCCGCCCCGAGCTGGTGTTGCTCGATATCTGGATGCCGGACAGCGATGGAATTACCCTCCTCAAGGAGTGGGCAAGCGCGGGCCTGCTGACCATGCCGGTCGTGATGATGTCGGGCCACGGGACGATAGATACCGCAGTCGAGGCCACGCGCATCGGCGCATTTGATTTTCTTGAAAAACCGATTGCCTTGCAGAAGCTGCTGTCCACCGTGAAGCGTGCCCTGAAGCGTGGCGAGGCCGAGGTTCACAGCGGCCTGGGTTTGTCCCGCCTGGGCAAGAGCGCCGTGGTGCGGGAGTTTGAGCAAAGGCTTGAACAGGTGGTGAACCTCAGCACCCCCCTTCTGCTTCTGACCGAAAGGGGCGGCGGTGCAGAGTTGTGCGCGCGCTTCCTGCACCGGCCCAATACGCCGTTCGTGGCCCCGGAAAGTACGGCATGGCTGACGGGAGAGCCGCTGGATGTATTGGCGCAGGCCCGCGATGGCGTGTTGTTCGTGGCAGAAATAGCCACGCTCAACAAGCAGGAGCAAAAGGGCCTGCAGTTTGTGCTGAGCAAGCTGGAAAAAAGCAATGTGCGACTGGTGTGCGCCGCGAGTGATACCTTGCCCGCCATGGTGGAGCAAGGGGGGTTTGATGCCGGGCTGTATCAGGATCTGAGCGGGCTGACGCTGAGCATGCCGGCACTGCGCGACCATCGCGAGGATATACCCGATCTGGCCAACCGCATCCTGGAAAAATATGTGGAGTCGAAAGAAGCGCCACCGCGCCATTTCAGCGTTGCCGCTCTGAATACCCTGCGCAACGACAACTGGCCAGGTAACCTGGCGCAACTCAATAATGTGGTGAAAACCCTGGCGCTGACCAGCCTGAATGAGGAAATCTCGCATCAGGATGTGAGCCGGGTGCTGGCCCAGTCCGGCCCCGCCGAAATTGCGGAGGAGCCGCTTGGCTTGCCGCTGGATATGCCTTTGCGCGAGGTGCGCGATATTTTCGAGCGCGCCTATTTCGAGCACCATATTGCCAAGGCAGGGGGCAACATGAGCCGGGTGGCAGAAAATGTCGGCCTCGAACGCACCCACTTGTATCGCAAGCTGAAACAGCTGGGAATGAAGTTTTCCCGCAAGGAATAGCAAGCCGCTGGCTGTCGGAGGGTTAAAGGTATAAAATCGCCCCTTCCCCTTCTTTCCCTTCTTTTCAGGTATTCCACCAGTGAAAATCGTGATTCTTGGCGCCGGCCAGGTGGGTGCTTCCGTAGCAGAAAATCTGGTGCGGGAGTCCAACGATATTACGGTCGTGGACATCGATGCGGCCAAGCTGCAGAATCTGCAGGATCGCTTCGATCTGCGCACCGTGCATGGCTTTGGCTCTCATCCATCGGTATTGCGCCAGGCCGGAATCGAAGATGCCGACATGCTGCTGGCGGTAACGCAGAGCGATGAAACCAATCTGGTGGCATGCAAGCTGGCTGCCACGCTGTTCAACACGCCCACCAAAATCGCGCGGATTCGTTGCACCGATTACCTCCAGCAGAAAGACAGCATTTGCTCTGCGGATAACTTTTCCGTGGATTACATCATCAGCCCGGAAGAAGTGCTGAAGGATTACATTTACAAACTGATCGAATATCCGGAAGCGCTTCAGGTGCTGGACTTTGCCGGGGGAAAGGTGCGCCTGGCCGCGGTCAATGCCGTCCACGGCGGACCCCTGGTGGGCCACGAGCTGCAGTCCCTGCGCCAGCACATGCCGCACATCGATACGCGGGTGGCAGCGATTTTCCGCAAAGACCGCCCCATTATTCCGGAAGGTAAAACGGTTATCGAGGCGGAAGACGAGGTGTTCTTCGTCGCGGCGGCTGAAAACATTCGCGTGGTCATGCGCGAAATGCGCCAGCTCGACAAGGCGGCAAAGCGGGTGATGATTGCCGGTGGCGGCAATATCGGGCGCCGCCTGGCAAAAAGCCTGGAGCAGCGTTACCAGGTCAAGCTGATTGATCACAACAAGAAAAATTGCGAGCGTCTCGCCGCCGAGCTCAACAGTTCCCTGGTTCTGTTCGGTGACGCGACTGATCCTGATCTGCTTCAAGCCGAAAATATCGAGGACATGGATGTTTTCTGCGCGCTCACCAACGACGACGAGAATAACATCATGTCCGCCCTGCTCGCCAAGCGCATGGGCGCGCGCAAGGTGATCGCCCTGATCAACCGCAGCGCTTACGTGGATCTGGTGGAAAGCGGCCGCATCGACATTGCCATTTCTCCTGCCCAGGCCACCATTGGCAGCCTGCTGGCACATGTGCGGCGCGGCGACATGGCGGTGGTGCATTCCCTGCGCCGTGGCGCGGCTGAGGCGCTGGAGGCGATTGCCCATGGCGATGCCAGGACCTCAAAGGTGGTGGGACGGCGCGTGGAGCAGATCAAGCTGCCGCGCGGGGCCACCATCGGCGCCATCGTGCGCGGCGAGCAGGTCATTATCGCGCACCACGACACGATGATCGAGAGCGAGGATCATGTCATCCTGTTCGTGGTCAACAAGCAGATGATTTCCAAGGTCGAGAAGCTGTTCCAGGTCGATATCGGGTTCTTCTGATGAGCCGGTTTTTCCCAATTTTGCACGTGCTGGGCATGGTCACCATGTTGTTCAGTCTGACCATGCTGGCGCCGCTGGCGCTTTCCTGGTGGCTTCAGGACGGCGCCTTGACCGCCTATGATGAAGCCATGGTCACGACCTTTGGTGCCGGTTTGCTGACCTGGTGGTCAACTCGCCACGCCAAGCGCGAGCTTAAAATACGCGACGGGTTCCTTCTGGTGGTGTTGATCTGGTCTTCTCTGGCGGCCTTTGCCACCATTCCCCTGATGATTTATTTGCCCGGCTTGAGCTTTACTGACGCCTATTTCGAAACGATTTCCGGTCTTACCACCACTGGGGCGACGGTATTGTCCGACCTTGACAAGCTGCCGCCCTCGATTAATTTCTGGCGCACCGAGCTGGTCTGGCTGGGCGGCATGGGCCTGATCGTGCTGGCGGTGGCGGTGCTCCCGCTCCTCGGCATCGGTGGCCGCCAGCTCTACAAGGCGGAAACGCCGGGGCCGATGAAGGACAGTCAGCTGACGCCGCGCATTACCGAAACCGCCAAGGGTCTGTGGCTGGTTTACGCGGGCATTACCGTGGCCTGCATGCTGTCATTTCGCTGGGCCGGAATGGACTGGTTCGATGCGGTCATTCACTCTTTTTCAACCATGGGGCTGGGCGGGTTTTCCTCCCACGACGCCAGTTTTGGCTATTTCGATTCACCGCGGATCGAAGCGGTCACCATCGTGTTCATGCTCATTGCCGGTATCAATTTCGCCACGCATTTCATGGCCTGGCGCGGCCGGAGTTTCACTTCCTATCGCCACGACCCCGAGGCCGGAATGTTCCTGGGCGTGACCTTGCTTAGCGCGGCGGGCCTTGCCGCCTATTTGCAGGGGATGGGGGTGTATGCGGATTTCCTGACGGCGCTGCGTTTTGCGGCCTTCAATACCGTGTCGATCGCGACCACAACCGGCTTCGCTAATACGGATTTCAATTTGTGGCCAATTTTTGCGCCTTTGTGGATGCTGTTTCTGAGCAGTTTCGCTTCCAGTTCCGGGTCCACGGGCGGCGGGATCAAAATGATCCGCGCCCAGATCCTGTACAAGCAGGTGTACCGGGAAATGAAAAAATTGCTGCATCCAAATGGAGTCATGCCCACCAAGCTGGGCGGCATGGTGGTGCCAAACAAGATCATCTACGCGGTGCTCGCATTCTTGTTTATTTATATCGTGAGCATCGTTTCCCTGACGCTGCTGATGACGGCCTCGGGCCTGGACATGATCACCGCCTTTTCCGCCGTCGTGGCCACGATCAACAATACCGGCCCGGGATTGAACCAGGTGGGGCCGGCGACGACCTATGCGGTGCTGACCGACTTCCAGACCTGGGTGTGTACTTTCACCATGCTGCTGGGCCGGCTGGAGCTGTTCACCCTGCTGATTGTTTTCACCCCGGCTTTCTGGCGCAAATAATCCTATTAGTGCGCCTGCTCCCAGTTGGCGCCCTCACCCACTTCCGCGACCAGCGGCACGGCAAGATTCGCAACATTGCACATCAAGCCGGGCAACGCCTGCCGTACCGCGGCCAGTTCGTCTTGCGGCACTTCCAGCACCAGTTCGTCGTGCACCTGCATCACCAGCAGGGTTTTCATCCGGTTGTCCTGTAGCCATTGGTGTACCGCAATCATCGCCAGCTTGATCAGGTCGGCGGCCGTGCCCTTCATCGGCGCGTTGATGGCGGCGCGCTCGGCGGCCTGTTTGCGTGGCCCGTTGCCACCCTTGATGTCCGGCAGCCACAGGCGGCGGCCAAAAACGGTTTCCACGTAGCCCTGCTGCCGGGCCATGTCGCGGGTACGGGCCATGTAGTCGGCCACGCCGGGGTAACGGGCGAAATAACGGTCCATGTAGGCTTGAGCGGCGCCGCGTTCGATCCCTAGCTGGCTCGCCAGGCCGAAAGCCGACATGCCGTAGATCAGGCCGAAGTTGATCACCTTGGCGTAGCGGCGCTGCTCGGGGGTGACTTCAATCGGGGTGCAGGCGAAAATCTCTGCCGCCGTGGCGCGGTGAATATCCTCCCCCGCCGCGAAAGCGCGCAGCAGGCTTTTATCGCCCGAAAGATGCGCCATGATGCGCAGCTCGATTTGCGAGTAGTCGGCCGAGATGATGCGGCTGCCCGGCGGCGCGATGAAGGCTTCGCGTATGCGCCGCCCTTCTTCGCTGCGCACCGGGATGTTCTGCAGGTTGGGGTCGGTCGAGGAGAGCCGTCCGGTGACCGCGACCGCCTGGTTATAGCTGGTGTGCACGCGTCCAGTTGCGGGGTCCACCATGCGCGGCAGTTTATCGGTATAGGTCGATTTGAGCTTGGCCAGGCCGCGGTATTCCAGCAGCAGTTTCGGTAGCGGGTAATCCTCCGCCAGTTGCTGCAACACATCTTCGTCAGTGGAGGGCGTGCCGCCCGGGGTTTTTTACCTGACCGGCAGTCCGAGCTGGCCGAACAGGATTTCCTGAATCTGTTTGGGCGAGTTGAGGTTAAACGGTTGCCCGGCAAGCTGGTGGGCGCCCTGCTCCAGGGCCAGCAGCTTTTCTCCCAGCGTCCGGCTTTGCCTGGCCAGCAGGTTGCTGTCGATCAGCACGCCATTGCGTTCCACGTGAAACAAAATCTGCGAAACCGGCACTTCGATTGCCCGATACACATATTCCAGCCCGGCATCCGGGCTGATCTGTGGGTACAGGCTGTGGTGCAATTGCAGGGTGATGTCCGCGTCTTCCGCCGCATAACGGGTGGCGGTATCGAGATCGACTTCATCAAAACCGATCTGTTTGGCGCCCTTGCCAGCGACTTCGGCATAAGTCAGGGTTTTCACCCCGAGGTGGCGCGATGCCAGCGAATCCATATCGTGCGGTTTGTGGCTTTCCACCACGTAGGATTGCAGCAGGGTGTCATGAAAGATGCCCTGCAGGGCAATGCCATGATTGGCAAAAACATGGCTGTCGTACTTGAGATTTTGCCCCACCTTGGCTCTGGATGGATTCTCCAGCCATGGTTTGAGGCGTTGCAGGGTGCGCTCGAAATCGAGCTGCCGGGGCACCCCGGCATAATGATGCGACAAAGGCAGATACGCCGCCTCGTGTGGCGTGATGGCAAAAGAGATGCCCACCAGCCGTGCGCGCATCGGGTCAAGGCTGGTGGTTTCGGTGTCCACGCTGACCAGTTCGGCCTGCTCCAGCCGGGCCAGCCATTGTTCCAGTTGTGCTTCGCTCAGAATGCAATCGTAGCGCGTTTCGGCCGGTGGTTTGCTGTCGGCTGAGAGCTGAGAGCTGACAGCTGACAGCTCTTTCAGCCAGGTCTTGAATTCGAGACGTTCATACAGTTCCGCCAGGCGGGCGCTGTCCTGCGGGCTGGCGGACAGCTCTTCCAGCTTGAGCGGCAAGGGTACGTCGCAGCGGATGGTGAGTAGTTCGCGTGCCCTGGGCAGCCAGTCCAGCGTATTGCGCAGATTCTCGCCCACCACGCCGCCGATCTCCCCGGCATGGGCCACCAGCTTATCCAGAGTTTGGTACTGCGTCAGCCACTTCACCGCCGTTTTGGGTCCGACCTTTTCCACGCCGGGAACGTTGTCAGAACTGTCGCCGATCAGGGTCAGGTAATCCACGATGCGCTCCGGCGGCACGCCGAACTTCGCCATTACACCGGCTTCGTCCAGCGCTTCGTTGGACATGGTGTTGATCAGGCTGACCTGGTTGTTCACCAGCTGTGCGATATCCTTGTCCCCGGTGGAAATCACCACGCGCATTCCGGCCTGTGCGCCCATCCGTGCCAGCGTACCGATCACGTCATCCGCCTCGACCCCCTCCACCGCCAGCAGCGGCCAGCCCATGGCGCGGATGCTGTCATGCAGCGGTTCGATCTGGGCCGCGAGATCGGGCGGCATGGAGGGCCGGTGGGCCTTGTATTCGGGGTAAAGCTCGTCGCGGAAAGTCTTGCCTTTTGCGTCGAACACGCAGGCGCTATAATCGGCCTGGTAATCCTGATGCAGACGGCGCAGCATGTTGAGAACGCCGTAAATCGCCCCGGTCGGTTCGTTATGCCGGTTGCGCAGGTCGGGCAAGGCATGGAATGCGCGATAAAGGTAGGATGAGGCGTCAACCAGCAGCAGTGTTTTCATAGGCGAGAAAGACCATCAACATGAATGCAGAAGAAAAACTACCCAAGCCACTGGATCCGGACATCTTGTCGCAGGCTTATTCGGCACGGGAGTCGTGGCGAGTGTTCGAGATTATGGCAGAGTTTGTCGAATCCACCGAACGTCTGAGCTCGATCCGGCCGGCAGTCAGTATCTTCGGCAGCGCACGCACTCCGCCAGACCATCCCTATTACCAGCTCGCCGAGCAGATTGCCCGGAAATTGTCGGATGCCGGTTTTTCCGTCATTTCGGGCGGCGGCCCTGGCATCATGGAAGCCGCCAACAAGGGGGCCTTCTTTGGAACTTCCCCCAGTGTCGGCCTCAATATCCAGCTTCCTCACGAGCAGCATACCAACCCCTATCAGGATATCAGCCAGACTTTTCGCCATTTCTTTGCGCGCAAGGTGATGTTCGTCAAGTTTGCCACGGCTTATGTGGTGATGCCCGGCGGGTTCGGCACCCTGGATGAACTGATGGAGGCGCTAACCCTGGTGCAGACCGGGAAAACCCGCCGCATTCCCATCATCCTGGTGTGCGAAGCCTACTGGCGCGACCTGGTCAGCTGGTTCGGCAAGACGCTGGTGGCGGAAAAAACGATCAATCCGGAGGATCTCGACCTGATCCAGATCATCGATGATCCCGATGCCATCGTGGCGGCGATTTTCAAGCACTACGAGACCAGTGGTTTCGAGCCGACCGTGGCGGAGCAGGAGATTCAGCTCCGCTTGTAACAATTATTAGGCTTCGATTCATCAAGGCGCTTATCGCTTGCGGCGGCAAGCGCTATAATCCGCCTTCAACCTTTCCTCCAGGAATTGCTATGCGCCGTTTCCTTCCCCTGTTGTTGCTGTGTGCCCTTCCTGCGCTTGCAGATACTGCCGCGCCGCCTGCCGGGCTGCAGCCGCTACCCGAGCCGCCTGCGCCTCCTCCCGGATATGAGCCTGACCTGGCCCTCGGGCCGCAGGTGACCATCACCAGGCGTGGCGAAGACAAAATCGAGGAGTTTCGCATGCATGGCAAGCTTTACATGATGAAAGTGACGCCGCTGCATGGCGTCCCTTATTACCTGATAGATGAAAAAGGCACGGGTAATTTTGTACGTCAGGGTGAAGTGAGTCCCAGCATTCTGGTGCCCATGTGGCTGCTTAAATCGTTCTAGCCTAAAGCAGCCACGGGGCTGATTTCCTCATGTCCGTTTTTACCACTGTTACCTTGGAGCAGCTCGAGCACTGGCTGCATGGCTATGCCCTCGGCACCCTGCAGGATCTGCAGGGTATTTCGGCCGGCATCGAAAACACCAATTATTTCGTAACCACCAGCCATGGCCGCTATGTGCTGACCTTGTTCGAGAAGCTGGCTGCCGATGAGCTGCCGTATTTCATCAACCTGATGGCGCACCTTGCCACGCATGGCATTCCCTGCCCCGCGCCGGTAGCCAACCTGGACAATGGCTACCTGGGCCAGCTCAATGGCAAGCCGGCGTGCATCGTCAGCTGCCTGGAAGGAAATTCGCTGCTCGAGCCGAGTGCGCAACATTGCGCGGAAGTCGGTGAAATGCTTGCCGCGATGCACCTGGCAGGTAAATCCTATCCCGCGCAAATGGCCAATCCACGCGGTCCGCGCTGGTGGAATGCAACCGCGCCCCAGGTGATGCCTTTTCTGGCGCCCGAAGATGCCGCGCTGCTGACAGAAGAGTTGCGCTTCCAGTCGCTCTATCGCTTCGAAGATCTGCCGCGTGGCGTGATCCATGCCGACCTGTTCCGCGACAACGTGCTATTCAAGGGCGATGCCATTGGCGGCCTGATCGATTTTTACTTTGCCTGCAATGACGTCTGGCTTTATGACCTGGCCATTACTGTCAACGATTGGTGCGTGGAAGCAAACGGCGAATTTGATAGTGCGCGCATGATGGTCATGTTGCAGGCCTACCACTCAACCCGTCCGCTGACCGCGGTTGAGCGCGGCGCCTGGCCGGCAATGTTGCGTGGAGGCGCGCTGCGCTTCTGGCTTTCGCGTTTGTATGACTTTCATTTCCCGCGCCCCGGTGAATTGACCCAGGCCAAGGACCCCGCGCATTTTCGCCGCATTCTGCAGCAGCATGTGGCGAACCACGATCAGTTGCAGGCGGCCTGGGTTAAATAGATATGGCGATCAATGCTTCAAATCCCGTCAATGCGCCAGAACCGCGCGGCGTCGCCGCAATACAGGGCTGGCGCTGGATCACGGCCGGTTTCCAGTTGTATGCCAAGAGCCCGCTGATCTGGATTGTGTTTTTCATGATCTATATGGTGGTCGAACTGGTGCTGGCCTTTGCCATCCCAGTGGTTGGCGCAATCGGGTCGGCGCTGCTGGACCCTATCCTGATCGCCGGGTTCATGGCGGGGTGCCGTGCGCTGGAGCTGGATGAAGAAATGGAAATCAGCCACCTGTTGGCAGGTTTTCGTTCCAGTGCGGGGCAGCTGGCAGCGGTAGGCGGGTATTATCTGGCGGGAAAAATGTTGCTGGTCATGGTTGCCATGGGTCTGGCCGGAATCGCGATCGGCCCCATGCCGGAAGTGGATTTTGCCAGCCTGGAGAGTATGGACCCCGCGCAACTGGAGCTGGTTGTGCGCCATTTCATGCTCGTGGGCGCGCTGCTCATGAGCTTGCTGATCCCCTTGCTCATGGCGTTCTGGTTTACTCCCGCCCTGGTGCTGTTTGATCGCATGACGGCTACGCAAGCCATGAAGACGAGTTTTACCGCCTGCCTGCGCAATATCTGGCCTTTTTCGCTTTTCGGCGTGGCCGGTAGCCTGCTCTTCCTGCTGGGCGCGCTACCCTTTGGTCTGGGCCTCCTCGCTGTTATCCCGGTACTGTTCGGCACTTCCGTTTATGCGGCCTACCGGGATATCTTCGTGGCCGCAGGCCAGATACAGGACGAAGCGTGAACCCCCTCTCTCCTGGCGCTCTCCCGCCTGCGGGGGAGAGGGGCGCAGACTCGCCGCGCGAGTTTTGTCAGACTGCCTCCAGCTTGGCGAATTCCAAAGCCAGCCACTTCACGCCGGAGTGGCTGAAGCTCACCTGAACCCGTGCGTCCGCGCCGCGCCCCTCGCTGTTGATAATAATACCCGGCCCGAACTTGGGGTGCGAGACGGCCTGCCCCACGTGCCACGCTGATCCGGGCTCGCTCCGGTCTTTGCCCTGGCTGGCCTGCATCATGGGTTCGGTGGTTTTGGCGCCGGCACGGTTCAGGCGTATCAGCAACGCCGGGGGCAATTCATCGAGAAAGCGCGATGCGATGCCATAGCGCAACTGGCCATGCAGCATGCGGCTGCTGGCCAGGCTGAGATACAGGCGCCGCCGTGCGCGGGTGATCGCGACATACATCAGGCGCCGCTCTTCTTCCAGTCCATCCCGTTCCTGGGCCGCATTCTGGTGCGGGAAAAGGCCTTCTTCCAGTCCGCTGATAAATACGGCATGAAATTCCAGCCCCTTGGCGGCATGCACGGTCATCAGCTGGAATGCCTCCTGCCCCGCCGCCGCCTGGTGCTCTCCGGCTTCCAGCGAGGCATGGGTCAGGAAAGCCGCAAGCGGATTTGGCGAGCTCTCGCCGTTTTCCGCGCTATGCTCCAGGACAAATCCGGCGGCAGCGTTGATCAGTTCGTTCAGGTTTTCCAGCCGCTCGGCGCCTTCCTTTTCCGCCTTGTAGTGGGCGATCAGGCCGCTATGTTCCAGCACGTGCTCGATCTGCTCGGGCAGGGGCAGGCTGCCGCAAGCTGCGCGCAGGGAGTCGATCAAGGTGATGAATGCGGTGATGCTGTTGCCCGCCTTGCCGCCGAGCCGCCCGAGCTGTGCGGTGCGCCACAGGCTGGTATTTTCCTGCCGTGCGATTTCCTGCAATTGTTCCAGGCTGCGCGCCCCGATGCCCCGGGTGGGGAAGTTGATCACCCGCAGCAATGCGCCATCGTCGTCCGGGTTGGCGAGCAGGCGCAGGTAGGCCAGGGCATGCTTGATTTCCTGACGATCGAAGAAGCGCAGGCCGCCGTAGACGCGATAGGGGACGCCGGCATTGAACAGCGCATGTTCCAGTACCCGCGACTGGGCATTGGAGCGGTATAGCAGGGCCATGTTCGAGAGTTCCACCCCTTCGCGCTGCAGCGCCCGGACTTCATCCACGATGAAGGCGGCTTCCTCGAAATCGCTGTTGGCCTCGAACAGGCGGATCGGCTCGCCCGAGCCCTCCGCTGTCCACAGATTCTTGCCCAGACGGCTCTGGTTGTGATGAATGAGCGCATTGGCCGCATCCAGAATATTGCCGTGGGAACGGTAATTCTGTTCCAGGCGAATGATCTGCCGTACCTGGAAATCGCGCTCAAAATCCGCCATGTTGCCCACCCGCGCGCCGCGGAAGGCATAAATCGACTGGTCGTCATCGCCCACCGCGAAAACGGCGGCCTGCTCTCCGGCCAGCAGCTTGAGCCACAGGTATTGCAGCTGGTTGGTGTCCTGGAATTCGTCCACCAGGATGTGGCGGAAGCGCTCCTGATAATGGCGCCGCAAATGTGCTTCGCGCTGCAACAGCTCATAACAGCGCAGCAGCAGCTCGGCGAAATCCACCACCCCTTCGTGCTGGCACTGTTCGTCGTAGGCGCCGTAGATTTCCTGCTGCTTGCGCGTGTAGGGGTCGAAGGCTTCGATCATGTGGGCGCGCAGGCCCTGTTCCTTGGCGCCGTTGATGAAGTGCTGCAGCTGTTTGGGCGGGTATTTCTCGTCGTCGATATTGAGCGCTTTCAGGAGCCGCTTGATCGCACCCAGCTGGTCCGCCGAATCGAGAATCTGGAACAGGGCGGGTAATCCGGCTTCTCGATGGTGGGCCCGCAGCATGCGGTTGGCGAGGCCGTGGAAAGTGCCGATCCACATGCCCCGGGTGTTGATCGGCAGCAGCGTCGAAAGGCGCGTGAGCATCTCCTTCGCCGCCTTGTTGGTGAAGGTGACGGCGAAAATGTTGCTGGGGCCGGCCTGGCCGGACTGGATCAGGTAGGCGATGCGGGTGGTCAGCACCCGGGTTTTGCCGCTGCCGGCGCCCGCCAGAATCAGGGCGGATTCATGCGGCAGGGTGACAGCGGCAAGCTGTTCCGGGTTCAGTCCGTGGAGCAGAGGAGAGGTCATTAATAACGAGCCCTTAACCAATGAAAAAGGCCGGCATAAACCGGCCTTTTGGTTTTCAGAACAAGCCGGATCAGGCTTTCTTCTTGTTCTCGATCAGGTTGTGAATCATCGGTGCCAGAATAACTTCCATGGCAAAACCCATCTTGCCGCCGGGAACCACGATGGTGTTGCGGCGCGACATGAAGGAGTCGTGGATCATGTTGAGGTAATAAGGGAAATCAATGCCCTTGGGGTCACTGAAACGGATCACCACGAAGCTTTCGTCAGGCGTCGGAATGTCGCGGGCGATGAACGGGTTGGAGGTGTCCACCGTCGGCACGCGCTGGAAGTTGACGTGGGTCTGGGAGAACTGCGGCGTGATGTAGTTCACGTAGTCAGGCATGCGGCGCAGGATGGTATGCACGGTGGCTTCGGCAGAGTAGCCGCGCTCCTTGCCGTCGCGATGAATTTTCTGGATCCACTCCAGGTTGACGATGGGCACCACGCCCACCCCCAGGTCGACATGTTTCGAAGCATCGATATCGCCGTCCTTGACCAGGCCATGCAGGCCTTCGTAGAACAGCAGGTCGCTGCCGGACGGGATGCCTTCCCAGGGCGTAAACTCGCCCGCCTTCAGGATGGTGCCGAGGCGCGCGTTCAGATCCGCTGCTTCAGCGTCGGAGTGAATGTAGTAGCGCTTCTGGCCGGTGCCGGTTTCACCGTAGGTTTTGAAGGTATCTGCGATTTTCGCAAAGTGGTTCGCTTCCGGGCCAAAGTGGCTGAAGAAATTGTTGCCGGCTTCTTCCGCTTTTTTCGAGGCTTCCTTGAATTCCACCCGTCCGAGGGAGTGCATGCTGTCGCCTTCGATTACCGCAGCGGTGATGTTCGCGCGATCGAAAATGTGCTGGAAAGCGACTTTGACGGTGGTAGTGCCGGCGCCGGAAGAGCCTGTAACAGCGACGACTGGGTGTTTCATTGACATGGTTGGGATCCCCGAAAATAAATGACACGAATGTTTCAGTATAATCGCGAAGGGGCTGTTTTGTCACTAGCTGGCGGGGGCATGGGGCACCTGGTTTCAGCGTATAATCATCGACTTTTCTATCTAAATTAATTCAAGAATCATGGAAAACCTCTATAACCCTGGCGCGGTGGAAAATCAGGCGCAACAGCACTGGAACTCGATTCAGGCGTTCCGCGCGAAAGAAGTTCCGGGCAAGCCCAAGTATTACTGTCTGTCCATGTTTCCTTACCCCTCGGGCAAGCTGCACATGGGGCACGTGCGCAATTACACTATTGGCGACGTGCTTTCCCGCTTTCACCGTTTTCAGGGCTATAACGTGCTGCAACCGATGGGATGGGATGCTTTCGGCCTGCCTGCCGAAAATGCAGCCATCGCCAATAATGTGGCGCCTGCCGCCTGGACCTATTCCAACATCGACTACATGCGTGGTCAGCTCCAGTCGCTTGGGCTGGCCATCGACTGGTCGCGCGAACTGGCCACCTGCAAGCCGGACTATTATCGCTGGGAGCAGTGGCTGTTCACCCGGCTGTTCGAGAAAGGGCTGATCTACAAAAAACTGGCCACGGTGAACTGGGATCCGGTGGACCATACCGTGCTCGCCAATGAGCAGGTAATCGACGGCCGCGGCTGGCGTTCAGGCGCGCTGGTGGAAAAACGCGAAATTCCGATGTATTTCATGAAGATCACCGCTTATGCGGATGAACTTCTGAGCGAGCTGGACAACTTGCCGGGCTGGCCCGAGCAGGTACGCACCATGCAGAAGAACTGGATCGGCAAGAGTTTTGGCGCCGAAGTGCATTTTCCCTATGCCGAAGGTGAAGGCGCCCTGAGCGTCTATACCACTCGTCCGGACACCCTCATGGGGGCAACTTACGTGGCGGTGGCGGCCGAGCATCCGCTGGCCACGGATGCCGCCATGGGAAATCTCGATCTCACCCACTTTATCGAGGAATGCAAACAGGGCAGTGTTGCGGAGGCTGACCTTGCGACAATGGACAAGAAAGGCATGCCCACCGGCCGTTTTGTCATACACCCGCTGAGCGGCGAGAAATTGCCGGTGTGGGTGGCCAACTATGTGCTGATGGGTTATGGCGAGGGCGCGGTCATGGCCGTGCCGGCGCATGACGAACGGGATTTTGCGTTTGCCATGAAGTATGACCTGCCGGTCAAGCACGTGATTGCAAGCAGCGAATTACTGGCAAAGTGGGAAAAATTACTTCACCTGCTCGAAGCTCAGGGCGTCAGCATCAATCAACTGGCGATCAATCACCTGGGGATGCTGCATTACCTGAGCGAGATTCTGGCGGATCTGACAGCGTCCACGGCAGACATAACCGAGGCGGTCAACGCGTTTGCCATGCAGATGGAGCGGGAGTCGCCTTATGTGGAACACGGGGCGCTGGTCTGTTCGGGAAAATATAACGGCCTGGCATTTCAGGCCGCCCTCGATGCCATCACCGATGACCTCCAGGCCAAGGGCCTGGGCGGAAAGCGCACCCAGTTCCGCCTGCGCGACTGGGGTATTTCGCGCCAGCGCTACTGGGGCTGCCCGATCCCTATCATCCATTGCCCTTCCTGCGGCGACGTGCCGGTGCCGGAAAAAGACCTGCCGGTGGTATTGCCGGAGGATGTGAAGATCGGAATCGGTTCGCCGATCAAGAAAATGCCGGAGTTTTACCAGACTACCTGCCCGAAGTGTGGTGGTTCTGCCGAGCGCGAGACCGACACCATGGACACTTTTGTCGAATCGTCCTGGTACTACGCCCGCTACGCCAATCCGGACAACGACCAGGCCATGGTTGATGAACGGGCCAAATACTGGTTGCCGGTGGATCAGTACATCGGCGGCATCGAGCATGCCATCCTGCACCTGCTGTATGCGCGTTTTTTCAACAAGCTGATGCGCGATGTCGGCCTGGTGGAATGCAATGAACCGTTCACCAAGCTGCTGACCCAGGGCATGGTGGTGGCGCCGACCTTCTTCCGCGAGATTGGAGAAGGCAAGAAGCAGTACCTCAATCCTGCCGAGGTAGACCTGCAACTGGATGACAAGGGCCGCCCGGTCAGCGCCACCCTGAAAGCCGACGGCCAGCCGGTGGTGATTGGCGGCACGGAAAAGATGTCCAAATCCAAGAACAACGGCATCGACCCGCAGGCCCTGATCGATATTTATGGTGCGGATACCGCGCGCCTGTTCATGATGTTCGCCGCGCCGCCGGATCAGCAGCTGGAATGGTCGGATGCCGGAGTGGAAGGCGCTTTCCGCTTCCTCAAGCGGGTATGGAAGGCGGTTGCAGAGCACGTTCAGCAGGGTGTGGCATCGACCGGCAGTGCTGATTTGAGCCCCGATCTTAAATCGCTGCGCCTCCAGCTCCACAGCACCATACAGAAAGTGAGCGATGACTACGCCCGGCGGCAGCAGTTCAACACGGCTATTGCGGCCGTGATGGAGCTGATGAATGCGCTCGGCAAGAGCAATGACCACAGCCCGGCCGGGCGAGCGGTGATGCAGGAAGCGCTTGAAGCGGTGGTGCTGCTGCTCGCCCCTATCGTGCCGCACATCAGTCATGCCCTCTGGACAGAGTTGAAGCCTGGGAGCGATATTCTGGACGCCCCATGGCCCAAGGTGGATGAAAGTGCGCTGGTGCAGGATGAAATCGAGCTGATGCTGCAGGTCAATGGCAAGTTGCGCGGCAGCATGACCGTGGCAAAATCGGCCAGCAAGGACGAAATAGAGAAGTTAGCGCTTGCCAACCCGGGTGTGCTCAAATTCATTGAAGGTCAGGCGATAAAGAAAGTGGTTGTCGTGCCGGGCCGCCTGATTAACGTGGTAGTTTAACCCATGAAAAAACTTCTGCTCCTGTCCCTGGTGTTGATGTTGGGCGCATGCGGCTTTCACTTGCGCGGGCCGGCCCAGCTCCCGTTCGAGACTATTTATGTGCAAGGCGGCAGCAACCAGTTGGGGCCGGACCTGCAGCGCTACCTGCGTCATGGCACGAATGTGCACGTAGCGCAAACGCCGGGCGAGGCCCAGGCCATATTGGTCATTCTGGGCGAGAGCCGCGAGAAACGCATTCTGTCCCTTACGGGTGGCGGCCGGGTGGGCGAATTTGATCTCTACTACCGCTTGTCCTTCCGCCTGCATGACGGCAAGGGCACTGATCTGATGCCGGCCCAGCAGCTGGAGCTGAAGCGTGTTTTGTCTTTCAGCGATGCCCAGGTGCTGGCCAAAGAACAGGAAGAGGCCCTGTTGTACCGCGAAATGCAGAGTGACGCAGTGCAGCAGATCATCAGACGCCTCAGTGTGCTGAAAAAGTAACGGACCCTGGCCGATGCGGATTAAGCCGGAACAGCTGGATCAGCATTTACAGAAAGGGTTGCAGCCGCTGTACCTGCTTTTTGGCGACGAAGCATTGCTGATCCAGGAAGCGGCCGGCGCAATCCGCAGCCGAGCGCGTCAGGAGGGTTGTGCCGAGCGGGAAGTGTTAACCGTGGAGCGCGGTTTCAACTGGCAGAACCTGCTTACCAGCGGCAATACCCTGTCGCTGTTCTCATCGCGCCGCCTGGTGGAAGTGCGCATTCCTTCCGGCAAGCCGGGCAATGACGGCAGCCAGGCGCTGCAGGAATATTGTGCCCGCCTGCCGCCGGATACCGTGACCCTGGTAATCTGCCCCAAGCTCGACAAGGCCGCCCAGGCGGGAAAATGGTTCAAGTCCATGGAGCAGGCCGGCGTGGTGCTGCCCTTCTTCCCGGTCGAGCGCGCCCAGCTGCCGGCCTGGATCGGGGCGCGCCTGGCGCGCCAGAACCAGCGCGCCGAGCCGCTGGTGCTGCAGTTCCTTGCCGACCAGGTGGAGGGCAACCTGCTGGCGGCTTTTCAGGAAGTACAGAAGCTGGCGTTGCTGTTTCCCGCCGGCTTGCTGTCCCTGGAGCAGGTCCGGGGTGCGGTGGCGGACGTGGCGCGCTTCGATGTGTTCAAGCTGGGCGACGCCCTGCTGGCTGGCGATGCTGCACGCGTGTGCCGCATTCTTGAGGTGTTGCGCGGGGAAGGTGAAGACCCGGTGCTGATCCTGTGGGCGCTGACGCGCGAGATCCGCACCCTGGCCAAGCTGCGCGGCGGCATGCGCCGTGGCGGCAGCCTGCCGCAGCTGATGCGCGATGCCTGGATCTGGGAGACGCGCCAGCGCCTGGTGGAACAGGCGCTGAAACGCACCCCGGAAGCGCGCCTGCTGCAGGGCCTGAAACAGGCGGCAGGCATTGACCGCATGATCAAGGGCCTGGCCAGGGGCGACGTGTGGGATGAACTGTTGCAGCTCGGCCTGACCATGGCCAAGGTATAAAAGCGGTCAACCACGGAGGGCACGGAGTACACGGAGAAAGTCCGTGGGGCAGAATAATCAGCCAACTCCGTGCTCTCCGTGTGCTCCGTGGTTTAATGCAGTTATCGGGATAGAAAGAGGACAAGGATATGGACGTCAAGGCATACATGCACACTCTCGGCCAGCAGGCGCGCGCGGCTTCCCGCGCCATGGCCAAAGCCGATACCAACGCCAAGAACAAGGCGCTCAGCGTGATGGCAAACGCGATTCTGCGCGATAGCGCGAAGCTGGTGGAAGCCAATGCCCGGGATCTGCAAGCGGCAAAGGCCGCCGGGCTGGATGCCGCCATGCTCGACCGCCTGACGCTGACGGAAAAAGGCGTGGCGGGCATGGCCGAAGGCCTGCTGCAGATCGCCGCCCTGCCTGATCCGGTGGGCGAGATCAGCGGCCTCAACTATCGTCCTTCCGGCATCCAGGTCGGCAAGATGCGCGTGCCGCTGGGGGTGATCGGCATCATCTACGAAGCGCGCCCTAACGTCACGGCGGACGCCGCCGGGCTGTGCCTGAAATCCGGCAACGCCTCGATCCTGCGCGGCGGCTCGGAAGCGATCCATTCCAACCAGGCCATCGCCGCCTGCGTGCGCGAAGGCCTGGCCGCCGCAGGCCTGCCGGAAACGGCGGTGCAGGTGATCGAGACCACCGACCGCGCGGCGGTGGGTGAGCTCATCACCATGCGCGAATTCGTCGACGTGATCGTGCCGCGCGGCGGCAAGGGGCTGATCGAGCGTCTCATCGCCGAGGCGCGCATCCCGGTGATCAAGCATCTGCACGGCGTGTGTCACGTCTACATCGACGACAAGGCCGATCTGGACAAGGCGGTCAAAATTGCCGATAACGCCAAGACCAGCCGCTATGGCACCTGCAACACCATGGAAACCCTGCTGGTGGCGGAAGGCGTGGCCGGGGAAGTGCTGCCGCCGCTGTGCCGGATTTACCAGGACAAGGGCGTGGAGCTGCGTGGCTGTCCCGCTTCCCGCGCCATTATTCCGGCGATGAAGGAAGCGACCGAGGAGGACTGGCACACCGAATACCTGGCGCCTATCCTCTCGGTGCGGGTGGTGGCCGATCTGGATGCGGCAATCGAGCATATCAACACCTACAGCTCGCAGCATACCGAGTCCATCGTGACGGAAGATTACAGCCGGGCACGGCGCTTCCTGCGCGAAGTGGATTCCAGCTCGGTGATGGTGAATGCTTCCACCCGTTTTGCCGACGGCTTCGAATACGGCCTCGGCGCGGAAATCGGCATTTCCACCGACAAGATTCACGCACGCGGCCCGGTGGGGCTGGAAGGGCTGACGTCGCAGAAATTCATCGTGCTGGGCGACGGGCATGTCAGGGGATGAAGCCGTGAGGGGTGAGGAGTGAGGGGTGAGGAGTAACAGCGGGGGCGTTTTACCGCTCGGCGTTCTTGGCGGCACCTTCGATCCGATCCATTTCGGTCACCTGCGCCTCGCCGAGGAGATGGCGCAGCAGCTGGACTTATCCGGGGTGCGTTTCATTCCGGCGGGCAGGCCGTGGCATCGTGGGGCGCCCGGCGCCACGCCCGGGCAGCGGCTGGAGATGGTTCGTCTGGCCATAGAAGGCAACCCGCACTTCGAGCTTGATGAGCGCGAGGTCAGCAGGAATTCACCCGGCTACATGGTGGAAACGCTCACGGAATTGCGCCAGGAAATGGGAAGCGAACAGCCCTTGTGCCTGCTACTCGGGGCCGATGCTTTTCTCGGTCTGCCAGCCTGGCATCGCTGGCGCGAGCTATTTGCTCTGGCGCATGTGGTGGTCGCGCAACGCCCCGGTTTTGCGCTGCTGCAGGAGCAGATGGACAGCCAGCTGCGCGAGGAACTTGAGCGGCGCATGAGCGCAGATCCTGCCGATTTGCAGGATCTGCCGGGTGGCCGGGTCATGAGTTGGCCGATTACGCCCCTGGCTATTGCGGCCACCGCCATTCGTGCCGGAATCATGGCCGGACGCAGCCCGCGCTATTTGCTCCCGGAAAGTGTTCTCGATTATATTCAGACGCATCAACTCTACCGTTAAGGAAAATATGGAACCGGAAGCAATGAAACAAGCCGTCATTTCGGCGCTGGAAGACATCAAGGCAAAAGATATCGCTGTACTCAAAGTTTCTCATCTGACCAGCATGACGGACTACATGATTGTCGCCACCGGTGATTCCAACCGCCAGACGCGAGCACTGGCCGGTCACGTGCAGGAAAAGCTCAAGGAGCTGGGTGCGGTGGTGCTGGGCGTGGAAGGCGAGGACAGCGGTGAGTGGGTGTTGGTGGACCTGGGTCAGGTCGTGGTTCACATCATGCAACCCAGCACGCGCGAACACTACAGCCTTGAGCAGTTGTGGGGCGAAGGACGGCGCCATGGTCCGAAAACCGCTGTTTAACGTGAAACAACGCACCGGATCATGAAACAGCGCTTCGCCACGATCCCTGGGTTGACCGTCCTGTACCGCGAAGCCGCATGAAATTATGGATACTCGCTGTCGGCAACAAAATGCCGGGCTGGGTCAGCGAGGCGTTTGCCGAGTACGCCAAGCGCATGCCGCGGGAAGCGCGCATCGAACTGCTGGAAATCAAGCCGGAGAAGCGTGGGGGTGGAAAAACAGCCGGGCAGATGCAGGAATCCGAAATGGAGCGGATTCAGGCAGTGCTGCCAGCGGGGGCGATACATGTCATGCTGGACGAGCGCGGCATGGAAATGAGCACGCTGGAACTGGCAGCCGGCATGAGGTCGTGGCTTCAGGAGGGTCGTGACGTGGCTTTTGTTATCGGCGGCGCCGACGGCCTGCACCCTGCCTTGCGCCAGCGTGCGGGAAAATTGTGGTCGCTGTCGCGCCTCACCCTGCCGCATGGCATGGTGAGGGTGTTGCTGGCAGAGCAGTTGTATCGGGCCATGTCGGTGATTCAGGGGCATCCTTACCATAGGGAATAACATGGCTTTTCCTTACCAGACCATCTACCTGGCGTCGGCCAGTCCGCGCCGGCGGGAGTTGCTGAAGCAGATCGGGGTTCGCTTCGAGGTGTTGCTGCTGCGCACGCACCCTTCCCGCTCCGATGTCGATGAAACGCCGCATGCGGGGGAGGATCCGCGCGACTACGTGTTGCGCCTGGCGCGAGCCAAGGCGGAAGCGGGCAATATGGCCTGTCGGGCCCGTTGCCTGCCGGCTTATCCGGTACTGGCGGCGGACACTACTGTGGTCGTGGATGGTGCCATCATCGGAAAACCGGCGGACCGCGCGGAAGCGGAGGCTGTGCTGGCACGGCTGGCGGGCCGCAGCCATGAGGTGCTGACGGCTGTGGCAATGGCTTTCGATGACCGGATCGAAGTGAAACTGAGCGCATCGAGCGTCGAATTTGCGCCGCTCGATGCGGCTGCAATCAAACGCTATGTGGCCAGTGGAGAATCCCAGGACAAGGCTGGCGCCTACGCCATCCAGGGCAGGGCTGCCGCTTTTGTCGCCCGGCTAGAGGGCAGCTATTCCGGCGTGATGGGCTTGCCCCTGTGTGAAACATCTCAACTATTACGGAAATTTGGCATCGAGATTTTATGAGCGAAGAAATCCTGATCAACGTGACGCCCCAGGAAACCCGGGTGGCGGTTTTGCAGCAGGCGGTAGTGCAGGAATTGCACATCGAGCGCGCCAGCGCGCGCGGCCTGGTGGGGAATATTTACCTCGGGCGGGTATGCCGGGTTTTGCCCGGGATGCAGTCCGCCTTTGTTGAAGTCGGGCTGGATCGTGCGGCTTTCCTCCATGTGGCGGATATCTGGGTGTCCCCGGGCGAAGAGCCGAGACCGATCGAGCGCCTGCTGTATGAGGGACAGAGCATCATGGTGCAGGTTTTCAAGGACCCGATCGGCACCAAGGGCGCACGCCTTTCTACCCAGATTGGCCTGGCTGGACGTTTTCTGGTGTATTTGCCGCAGGAAACGCATATCGGCATTTCCCAGCGTATCGAGGACGAGGCGGAGCGCGAGCATCTGCGCGAAAAGCTGCAACACCTTCTGCCCGAGGCGGATCATGGCGGCTTCATAATCCGCACCATGGCCGAAACGGCGACCGACAAGGAGCTGCTCGATGATGTCGAGTACTTGCGCAAGGTGTGGAGCGACATTCAGGTCAGTGCCAAGGGCGCCGCGGTCAAGACCAGGCTCTATCATGATCTGGACCTGCCGTTGCGCGTCCTGCGCGATTTTGTCAACGATGAAACAGACCGCATCGTGGTGGATTCACGTGAAACATTTATCCGTCTGCAGAGTTTTGCGCAGGAATACACCTCGGGCGTGAGTGAAAAGCTCTCGCACTATCAGGGCGAGCGCCCGTTGTTCGATTTGCGCGGAGTGGAGGATGAAATCGAAAAAGCGCTGGCGCGGCGCGTGGATCTCAAATCAGGCGGCTACCTTATTCTCGACCAGACCGAGGCGCTGACCACGGTGGACGTGAATACCGGCGGTTTTGTCGGCGGGCGCAATTTCGACGACACCATTTTCAAGACCAACCTCGAGGCCGCGCAGACCATCGCGCGCCAGTTGCGGCTGCGCAATCTGGGCGGAATCATCATTGTCGACTTCATCGACATGGACAACGAGGAACACCAGGCGGCGGTGCTGGCCGAATTCAAGAAAGCGCTCTCGAAAGATCGCGCACGCATCACCATCAATGGTTTTTCCGCTCTTGGCCTGGTTGAAATGACGCGCAAGCGCAACCGCGAAAGTCTGGCGCATGTCCTGTGCCAGCCATGTCCCATTTGCCAGGGGCGGGGCGAGCTCAAGACGGCCCAGACGGTGTGCTATGAAATCCTGCGCGAACTGCTGCGCGAGGCGCGCCAGTTCGATGCGCGCGAGTACCGCATCCTGGCTTCGCAGCAGGTCATCGACATGTTTCTCGACGAAGAATCGCAGAGCCTGGCCCAGTTGGGGGACTTTATCGGCAAGCCGATTTCCCTGCTGGTGGAGAGCCAGTACTCACAGGAGCAGTACGACGTGATTTTGATGTGATTGCTGTTGCAGAGCATGAGCCCTTTCCATCTGGCCTGTTCCCGGCACAAGCCATCATTTTCCCGCAGGCGGGTTTAACAACTCATCCGGCATGCATCGGGAGCCATGAATTTCCACGACTTTTCGACGTCCTGTGCTGCCCTGTTTTAATCTTATCTGGCTGGATGGCACATCAAATGCCTTTTTGAGGAAATCCAGCAATCTGGTGTTGGCCTGTCCCTCGACAGGCGGCGCCGCAACCCTGATTTTTAGCGCACCGTCATGAATGCCGGCCGCTTCCGTGCGTTTCGCGCCGGGTTGTACGTGCAGGGTCAGAATGATGCAGTCACCGTCGATGCGGTACCAGGGCGTGAGCATTACACGATCGAGAGCAAACGCAAGGCGAGCTGTTCCAGCCAGGCGATGGGCAGAATCAGGAGCAATTGCCCAAAAAGAATCAGCACCAGAGGCGATAGATCGACTCCGCCCAGGGTCGGGATGACTTTTTGCAGCGGGCGTAGAAATGGTTGCACCAGGCTGCCGGCAAGACCGTTCAACCAGTGATAGGGCTGTACCCAGCTAAGAATGGCGCTGAGAATGACGGTCCAGATCAGCAGGTTGATCCACAGACTCAGCAGCTTCACCAAGGCTAGAAAAGCGAGCCCGCCAAATGCTGCGGGAATGCCCGCGGCTTGGCCTGCGAGCAGAAATGTCGCCGTGACCAGAACCATTTGTGTTGCCCATGCCGCCAGCAGAGATGCCCAGTCCAACCCCCCAAGGCCGGGAATGATGCGGCGCAGGGGTTTGACTGCAAAATCAGTCGCTGCCAGCAGGAATTGCCCAATGGGGTTGCGAAATGGTGTGCGCATGAGCTGCATCTGGAAGCGTAGCAAAAATGCCGCTGCAACCAGCGACAGCAGGGTGTCGAGTAAAAATAGCAGGGCCTGATTCAGCATGATTATTCTTTCCCCAGTGCGTCACCCAGCTCGCGCGAGCGGGCGGCTGCGGCATGGATGGCCTGAATGATGGCGGCTTTTACGGCCGCTTCTTCCATGGAGGCCAGGGCGCGCTCGGTTGTGCCGCCCCTGGACGTAACGCGCGCGCGCAGGGTGGCGGTATCCTCTTCGCTCTGGCTGGCGAGGCTGGCTGCGCCGCGAAAGGTTTGCAGAGTCAGGGTGCGTGCCTGCTGGGGAGAAAACCCCAGCTCTGTGGCGGCAGTCTGCATGGCTTCCATGAAATAGAATACATAGGCCGGGCCGCTGCCGGAAACGGCGGTGACGCCATCCATCTGGGCCTCTTCGCTTAACCAGAGGGTTGCGCCCACCGCCCGCAGCACAATTTCGGCCTGCTCCCGCTGTGGCTGTGCGACTTCCGGCAAGGCATAGAGACCGCTCATGCCGGCAGAAACCATGGCTGGAGTGTTGGGCATGCTGCGTACCAGCTGGCGGTAGCCGCCCAGCCAGCGGCTGAGGTCCCCGGAACGCACGCCAGCAGCAATCGATATGACCAGTTGCCGATGCAGCAAGGGCGCCAGGGTGGCGGCAACTTCGCGCAGCTGCTGCGGCTTCACTGCGAGAACAATAATCTCGCTGGCCACTGATTCCGCGTCCACACTGGCAAAGGTCTGAACGGGGTAGCGCGCCTGCAGGGCCTCACGGGTTTCATGAGAAACGTCGGCCACACGGATCTGTGCCGCATCAAAGCCCTGTGCGACAAGACCGCCGATCAGGGCGGAAGCCATGTTGCCGCCGCCAATGAAGCTGATATTCATGGTTGTTGGTCCCGATGCTTTAAGATGAGAGAATTATAAAGCCATCCATGCTTTGCGCCGTAAATCTTCCGAGGCAAGGCCGGGGTGTGCGGCCGTGCCGGACGCAGAGGTTTACAGGCCATTCATATGGGATTAAAGTAATGCTAAATCCTGACGTTAGAGAACATAGTTAAGAACAACCCAAAGGATCAGTCATGAAAGCGAAATGGTTCATAGCCTGTTTGCTGCTTTCTTCCTCGATCGCAGTGGCGGCGCCGGCACATAAAAAAACAAGTTACAACAAGACCGGCAAGGCAAAAGCAGTCAAGGTAAGCAAAACGATCAAGCCCGCGAGAATGCATGCGGCGGCTGAAGATGGCCGCTTGCATCTGGGGTCCGCGGTTGCCATGATTGTTGATCAAAAAAGTGGCGAGACGCTTTTTTCGCGCAATGCCGCCAATCAGGCTCCGATTGCCTCCATCACCAAGCTTATGACCGCGATGGTGGTGCTGGATGCCGGCCTCAGCATGGATGAGGCGATCACCATCAGTGAAACGGATGTGGATTCGCTGCGTAACTCAGGATCCCGTCTGCGGGTGGGTACGACCCTGACGCGGCAGGAAACACTGCATCTTGCGTTGATGTCTTCTGAAAATCGTGCCGCGGCCGCGCTGGCGCGGACCTTTCCGGGCGGTTCAGCGCAGTTTGTCGCCGCCATGAACCGCAAGGCGGTGGAGCTGGACATGCGCCAGACCCCTTTCGTCGATTCAACGGGGCTGCATAGCGAAAACGTGTCCACCGCGGAAGATCTGGTGAAAATGGTCAAGGCCGGCTATCACTACGAGTCCATTCGTCAGATGACTACTTCCGAGGCTTACGACGTGGTGAATGACAGCGGCCGCCGCATCCCGTACAAGAATACCAATGCGCTGGTGAAGAGCCCTGCCTGGGATATCGGCCTGTCCAAAACCGGTTTCATCAATGAGGCAGGCCGCTGCCTGGTGATGCAGGCTCAGATCGCCAGCCGGCCGGTAATCATCGTGCTGCTGGATTCCGCAGGTAAATTTACCCGTATTGCGGATGCCAATCGCATCAAGAAATGGCTGGAGTCCAGCCGTCCCATCCTCGCCCGTCTTGGCTAATTTCTTGTTAGATCAGGGGTTCTGACGCCTCTACCGTGTTGACTTTGTTGCAGCGGCGCGCAATGCGCCGCTTTCGCTGGATCGCTTTTTCGCTGCTGATTCTGGCGTATATGCTCTCCTTTTTCCATCGCATGGCGCCCGCCGCGATTGCCGGCGAACTCCAGCTTGCCTTCAATGCCAGTGGCGCCGCTCTGGGAACGCTGGCGGCAAGCTATTTCTATATTTACACCCTGATGCAGATCCCTACCGGCGTGCTGGTGGATACCCTGGGCGTGCGCAAAATCGCCACACTGGGCGGGCTGGCGGGCGGAGCGGGATCCATTCTGTTCGCTTATGCGGATACGCTTGGCGAGGCGTCGCTGGGGCGCTTGCTGGTAGGGCTTGGGGTTTCCGTGATGTTTATTTCCATCATG
>Ga0172380_10000725_pt1 | contig 60967 bp, 52 predicted proteins | sample Leawe162metaG_FD_119747 | JGI IMG/M metagenome (GOLD analysis project Ga0172380, IMG submission 119747) | Leachate microbial communities from a municipal landfill in Southern Ontario, Canada - Leachate well 162 metaG | ecosystem: Engineered > Solid waste > Landfill > Unclassified | place... | reverse complement strand
GCCGCATTTAGTTCCTTGAGCAGGAGCTCTGGCGAGTACGGCCAGGTGCAGTCGGAGTGCGGGTAGTCGCATTCCCAGGCGATGGTCTCAACACCGTAGCGATCGCGCGTGCGCAGCGCCGTGGGTTCGGTGATGAAGCAGGCGAGGAAGTTCTTCTTCCAGACCTCAGTTGGCGACATTCCCTTGGGCAGTGAGTCCAGGTGCGTCCAGGAGTGGTTGACCATGTGGCGGTCCATCCGGTCGAGCAGGAACGGGATCCAGCCCAGGCCGCCCTCGCTCATCGCGAACTTGATGTCAGGGAATCTCTTGATGACACCGCTGGTCAGGATGTCCGTCGCTGCGATCGTGGACACCAGAGCGGCGATGATCACGATGTCGTCGACCAGGGCTGACGGCGGGCGCTGGATCAGGCCGAAGCCACCACCGATGTGCATGCTGGCGACCATGTTGGTGTCGACGAGTGCCTTGAACACTGGATCCCAGTGACCGGTCGCAAAGTCAGGCTGACCGATGCCGTAGGGAGTCTCGGGCATCGTGATGGATACGCAGCCCTTCTTTGCAAGACGATGGATCTCCTTGACCGACTCCTCGATGTCGAAGAACGGGATGATGCCCATCGGAATGAAGCGACCCGGGTATGAGCCGACAAGCTCATCCATCAGGAAGTCGTTGTAGGCCTGGATCGCCGCAAGAGCCAGCTGCTTGTCAGGCATGTTCGCAAGGTGCGTGCCGGCGAAGCCGGGGAAGGTCGGAAAGTTCATGCCGGCCAGCACGCCGTTGACGTTCATGTCGCGCACTCGCTCGTGAATGTCGTATGTGCCCGGCCGCATCTCGGCGAGGCCGGTTGGCTCGAAGCCCCACTCTTCCTTGGGCCACGAGACAACAGCTCCCAGCCCGCCGGTGAACGCTGCAGTCCCCTGGAACTCCCAACGATCGATCGCTGGGTTGTCAGGATCGGCAACGAGCCTGGGAGCCTGGTCCTTGTACTTGGCTGGCATGTGCTTGTCGAACGTCGTTGGCGCCTCGATGATGTGATCATCGATGCTGAGCAAGATCATGTCGTTGATGTCCACGGATTTCCTTTCCTCGGGTAACGCGATCCAATACGGTTCACCTACCGGTCACGGTAAGGCTTTCGGTAGGACCTTCCAAGGAAAATCCGCTAAGTCTGTTTTGTGCTATTAGTATCGATTTTCACGAAGTTCGAAGTGCGATGAAGGAAGAAGGATCAATTCATGGAGCTTGACCTCACTGGACGCCGTGCGCTGGTCACGGGTAGCAGCAGTGGCATTGGTGCTGGCATTGCAGCCGAGTTGGCTGCCGAGGGTGCCCGGGTCGTGGTGCACGGGCGCAACAGTGAGCGCGCCGAAGCCGTTGCTGCGCGAATTCGGGAGTCAGGCGGTCAGGCCGCGGTTGCGATCGGTGACCTCTCGACCAATGAGGGTGCGGCAGCAGTGGCTGAGGCCGCCCTTGCCGCTTTCGGCGGCATCGACATCCTCGTGAACAACGCTGGTGGCAGTTCCGATACTCCCGATCCGTCCTTCTTCAGCGTCACCCCAGAAGTCCTGGTCGCCACCTACGAGGCCAACACCGTGGCAGCCTTCCGCCTGATCCAGGCTTTGGCGCCGGCGATGAAGGAGCGTGGCTGGGGCCGGATCATCAACATTGCCACCGCAGCAGCGATCACGCCCACATCCGCACAGCCCGACTACGGCCCTGCGAAAGCGGCAATGGTGAATCTGTCCCTCGGGCTTTCCAAGACGCTGCGCATGACGGGTGTCACGGTGAACTGCGTGTCACCGGGAATGATCCGTACGGAGGGCCTGATGGAGTTCCTCGGCAATTTCGCGCAGAAGCGCGGCTGGGGTGATGACATCCCCAAGGCCGAGGAGTATTTCGTGAAGGGAACAGGGCAAACCGTTGGCCGGGTGGGCGAAGTCGCCGATATCGCCTACGCCGTGACCATGCTTGCAAGCCCACGCGCAGACATCATCAATGGCACGAACTTTCATGTGGATGCAGGGATCTCGCCCGCGATCAACTAAGTGCGTGCTGCACGGACGACCATCTCCTGACCGAGGCCGGCGACGAGTCGGCCCTGGTCGTCATAGATATGACCGACGTAGTGCCCTCGGCCATTGGCCATGGACTGGGCCTGCCAGTCCATCAGGTGCCAGTGGTTCATGTTGACCGCGCGATAGAACCACATCGCATGGTCCAGGCTCGCGACGCGTGGGTTCTTCGGGAACTCCTCGAACTGCACGAGTCCGGTGTAGAAATCCGAGACGTAGGTGAGCACGCAGGCATGGATATGAGGATCGTCGGGTAGCTCGATCCTTGCGCGGGTCCATGTCCGATACGGCATCTCATGTTCATCGTTTGGGGAGGCATTGACCAGTTCGATGTCATCTGATCCGCGCGGCACTGGCTGGGAGTTCTCGGTGAGCGGTGGCAGGACCGACGGCATCGAGACCGCCTGCACGTCTGGCCCATCCTCAAGTTCGTGAAATGACGCGGACATGTTGAAGATGACCTCACCGGACTGGGTTGCAACGATGCGCCGCGCCGCATAGGAGCGACCATCGCGGTCGCGGAAGACCTGGAGCTCGATGGGTACGGCACTGCGCCCGGCTCTCAGGAAGTAGGCATGCAGCGAGTGAGGCACCTGATGCTCGCTGATCGTGCGACAGGCGGCCAACAGTGATTGTGCGGCGACCTGACCGCCGTACAGCCCCGGGAACTCCTTGTCGACTACTCGCGTGATGAAGTGATCGTCATCGATTTGATCAATTGTCAGAATGTCCAGAATGCCAGCCATTGCTCAAACCTTACGCATGCACTGATGGGCCAAGAGAAACGGCCGACGGGAGATCCCGTCGGCCGTTTCATCTGGTGTTCGTCAGAAGCGCTGCGCTCCATCGAGGCGGATGGTGTAGCCGTTGAGGAAGTTGTTCTCGACGATCTGCATGGCCAGCTGCGCGTACTCATCGGCCCGACCCATGCGCTTGGGGTTGGGGATGAGTGAGGCGAAGCGCTCGTTGAGCTGCTCGATCGGCATATCGCCGTAGGCATAGGTGTGGAAGGTGCCTGGCGCGATGGTCATCACGCGGATCCCAGCCGGGCCCAGGTCACGTGCCGCGGTGAGGGTCATGCCGATGACGCCGCCCTTGGCCGCCGAGTACGACACCTGGCCGACCTGGCCCTCGAAGCCGGCGATGGAGGCCGTGCCGATGCAGACACCACGCTGGTTGTCGTCATCCGGCTCGTTCTGGCTCATGACCGCAGCCGCGCGGGAGATCACGGTGAAGTGACCGATGAGGTAGATCTCGACCGAGAATCGGAAGGACTCCAGCGAGATCGGCACGCCGTGGCGGTCGACCATGCGCGCCGCGCCGCCGCCGGGGCCGCCCATGCCGCCATGCACTGCAACGGCCACGCGCAGCGGGGCCATCTCCTGGGCCGCATTGACGGCCTCGATGACGTTCTGCTCGTCGGTGATGTCGGTGCGGACGTACTGGACGGCCGAGCCCAGCTCCTTGGCGAGTGCGTTGGCGCGCTCGTCGTGCAGGTCGGCGATGACGACCTTGGCGCCCTTGTCGACCAGACGGCGGACTGTTGCCTCGCCGAAGCCGCCGGCTCCGCCGGTCACGATGGCGGATGCGCCCTTGAGTTCCATAGTTCCTCCAGATGTACCAAGTGCTTGGGTTGTCGAGTCTGCGAATTATGGCTGTCGTGTGCCACGCGTGCAGGGGATACAAGGAAAAGTGGCCGACGGAACATCCGCCGGCCACTTCTGGGTCCTGCTTAGAAGCGCTGGGCTCCATCGAGGCGGATGGTGTAGCCGTTGAGGAAGTCGTTCTCGCAGATCTGGAGTGCGAGCTGCGCGTACTCATCCGGGTGTCCCATGCGCTTGGGGTTGGGGATGAGAGCGCCAAAGCGCTCGTTCAGGGTGGCTGCATCAACATCGCCGTAGGCGTACGTGTGGAAGGTGCCTGGTGCGATGGTCATGACGCGGATGCCGGCTGGACCGAGGTCACGTGCCGCGGTGAGGGTCATGCCGATGACGCCGCCCTTGGCTGCCGAGTAGTCGGACTGGCCGACCTGGCCCTCGAAGCCGGCGATGGATGCGGTGCCGATGCACACGCCGCGCTGGTTGTCCGCCAAGGGCTCGTTCTGACTCATGACCGCTGCTGCGCGGCTGAGCACCGTGAAGTTGCCGACCAGGAAGATCTCGACCGTGCGACGGAAGGTTTCGACCGGGTAGGTCTCGCCATTGCGACCGACGAAGCGCTTGCCGGCTGCTGGGCCGCCGTGCACTGCAACGGCCACGCGGAGAGGGGCCATGGCCTGTGCTGCATTGATGGCCTCGATGACGTTCTGCTCGTCGGTGATGTCGGTGCGGACGTACTGGACGGCCGAGCCCAGCTCCTTGGCCAGTGCGGTCGCCCGCTCGTCGTGCAGGTCGGCGATGACGACCTTGACGCCCTTGTCGACCAGACGGCGGACAGTTGCCTCGCCGAAGCCGCCGGCTCCGCCGGTCACGATGGCGGATGCGCCCTTGAGCTCCATAAGATTTCCTCCTGAGTTGGGTCCGTTCGGGCCGACAGAATCCGGACCCGTAAGGGGGCTTCAGGCCACGGTGCCTGCGCCGAAAGCGAATATTAGCGAATTGTCTACCGCATTTACATAGATGGCCTTATTATTCTAAAGTAACGGTGCCTGAGGAGGCCTCGTCACCCGACAGATTCCCTCCTTAGAGTCATCCCGTGTGGCGCTAATCCCGGCGCCTATGTCTGTGTGAGGTAGTTGTGACCGAAGCCGTCATTGTCAGTGCAGTTCGTACCCCGATTGGCACCGCTCGCAAGGGCACCCTGAGCGAGACCTCTGCCGAGGATCTGGCCACTTTCATCATTGGTGAGGCCATCAAGGCCGCGGGCATCGATGGCAATGACGTTGACGACGTCATCCTCGGCGAGTCAGGCTATGGCGGCGGCGACCTCGCTCGCTACGCCGCGGTAGCCAACGGCCTTCAGGATGTCTCCGGCCAGGCGATCAACCGCCACTGCGCCTCAAGCCTTGCTGCACTGGGCAATGCCGCCGCCTCGATCAAGGCAGGCATGGAGGACGTCGTCGTCGCCGGCGGTGTCCAGGCCTCGTCCGCAGGCCCCCGTACCGTCTTCCGCGTCCTGGGCACCGAGGACGAGTTCGAGACCCGCATGGCCCCGACATTCCCCCACCGCGAGGACGCGACGGACGACGTGAGCCTGTCCGTTGGCTGGAACGTTGCACAGAAGGCCGGCCTGAGCCGCGAGGACATGGACAAGTGGGCCTGGCGTTCGCACATGCGTGCGGCCAAGGCGATCGAGGACGGCAAGTTCCTCGACGAGATCCGTCCCATCACGGTGAAGACCAAGGACGGCTCGACGGTCGAGTTCGCAGTCGATGAGCACCCACGTGGCAGTTCGACGCTGGAGAAGATGGCCACCCTGAAGCCCTTGCACCCGGAGATCGAGGACTTCTCGATCACGGCAGGCAACTCGTCGGGCGTCAACGACGCAGCCTCGGCCGTAGTCGTGGTCAGCGACAAGTACGCCGCCGAGCACAACCTGACCCCACTTGCCACGGTCAAGGCATGGGCCGCTGCTGGCGTTGATCCCAAGTACACCGGCATGGGAGCCCTTGCCGCTGCTGAGAAGGTGCTCGAGCGTGCCGGCCTCAAGGTCGAGGACATCGACCTGTGGGAGATCAATGAGGCCTTCGCCTCCGTCCCCGTAGCCGCATGCAAGATCATGGGCATCGATGAGGAGAAGGTGAACATCTACGGCAGTGGCTGCTCACTGGGCCACCCCGTGGCAGCGTCGGGCACCCGCCAGATCGCAACGCTCATCCACGAGCTTCGTCGTCGTGGCGGCGGCATCGGCCTGTCGACCATGTGTGCCGGCGGTGGCCAGGGCGGCGCCGTCATCATCGAGGTTCCCAAGGCCTAGCCAGACCGCGCTGAGGCCTCGTCCCCCCTAGGTGGACGGGGCCTCAGCTCTGTACTAGCGTCCCATCATCACCAGACGGACCATGCGCGGCCGCGGCCTGCGCGATCAAGGAGACATTCACGTGACAGTCAACAAGATGGCAGTCGTCGGCTGCGGCGTCATGGGCACCGGCATCATCCAAGTCGCGGCGCAGACCGGTATCGAGGTCGTCGGCGTCGAGACCAGTGAGGCCGGCGCCCAGCGTGCGCGTGACCGGGTCAACGCAGGCCTCGACGGCACCCTCAAGCGCGGCAAGATCACCGAGGAGGTAGCGGCCAAGGCACGCGAGCTGTTCACCATTACCACCGACCTGGGCGATGTCGCCGGTGCCGACATCGTGGTTGAAGCGGTCTACGAGGATGTGGAGCTCAAGAACGACATCCTGGGGCGCATCGACAAGCTCGTCGGGCCCAACACCTTCATCGCGTCCAACACGTCCACGATTCCCCTGGTGGTCCTGGCTGCGGCCACCACCCGCCCTGAGCGCGTCGTGGGCCTGCACTTCTTCAACCCGGTGCCGGCCATGAAGCTCGTCGAGGTCATCAAGACTCCGGTCACGTCCGAGGACGACGTGGCCGCGATGGTGGAGCTCGCCCAGCGCATGGGCAAGAGTCCGGTGGTCGTCAACGACGTGCCCGGCTTCATCGGCAACCTGCTCATCACCCCGTTCTTCAATGATGCCATCCGTGCCTTCGAGAGCGGCGTGGCTCCGATGGAGTCGATCGATGACGTCATGACCCTCGGCTTCAACCACCCGATGGGCCCGTTCCGCCTGGCCGACCTCGTCGGCCTGGACATCGTGCACGCCCAGGGCGTCTCGATCTACAACGAGACGAAGGATCCCAAGTACTTCCCGCCGAAGATGCTCACGCAGTACGTGCGGCTCGGCTGGCTCGGCCGCAAGACCGGACGCGGCTTCTACCGCTACGACTCGTAACCGCTGACACGGTCGCCGGCACCGCTGGCGGCTGCTTCGACGCCTGACAACAACGGAGACAACCATGGCCAATACCCTGCTCATCGCCTTCTCGAGCGCCACCACCGAGACGCAGATCCCTGAGTTCGCGTCCTGGTACGAGGGCACGCACATCCCCGAGGTGCGTGCTGCGATCCCATCGATCAGCAATGTCACGCGGTACCAGCTCACCGATCCGCAGACCGGAGCGAAGCTCAATCGCTTCGTCGCCATCTACGAGATCGACGAGGCCGACATCGCGACGGCCGCCGGCCAGTTGTTCTCGAACGCCGCAGGCTTCACCCAGACCGACACCATGGACCGCGAGAACGATCCTGCCGTCCTGCACTGGGCGGGCAACACCGGCTACGTGGCCTAGTTAGACCCCCCAGATCCTCAACTAGCAATCGCAATTGGAGAGTAATGAAGCGCGACTACAAGAAGACCGGTGACTACGGCATCGGCAACATGATCCACGTCATCCACATGTCGGATGACGTGAACAAGCTCAACGAGCTCTACCACCGTGTCTTCGGGGCCTTCGGCTTCATGACCGTTGACGTGCCGAGCTATCTCCCGCCAGAAGACCGCTGGGCGTCATTGCTCATGGTCGGCGATGTCTGCATCGAGACCATGGCCCCGAACTTCCCGGTCGATGTGAACAAGCCCGTTGGCAAGTTCTACTCGAAGTTCGGTGAGCACCTGCACTCGGTGGGCTACAAGGTCGATGACCTGTCCGGCCTCGCAGCCCGCATGCTCGAGAAGGGCATCTACATCGGTGCACCTGGCGGCGGCAAGATCGAGAAGCTCGACGAGGACACGCACTACTTCTACCCGAGCCCGCGCGACACCGCCGGCCTCATGGTCGAGTTGTGCAAGATCGACATGCCGAATGACCCCAAGGACGCTGATACCTACACGGAGCTCATGCGCCTGTTCGAGCAGCACCCGATGACGATCGATCGCTTCAGCTACGTCACGCTCGGTGTCAAGGATCTTGACGCAGCAGTGAAGACGTACGTCGACATCATGCAGGCAGTTCCGCTGCAAGAGGGCATCGACGACGATCTGCAGTGCAAGTACTACACGATGCAGCTCGGCGATTGCCTTCTGCAGCTCGCCCAGCCTCTCGAGGCCGATACCGATTTCGGCCGCCACGTCGAGAAGTACGGCAACTTCATCTACAGCCTGCGCTGGAAGGTCAAGGACATCGAGTCGGCAAACGCATGGCTCAACAAGGCGGGCATTCGCACGACCCGTCCACGCACCAACCTCATTGTCTGCAACGTCGAGGACACCCTCGGTGCACCTTGGTTCTTCACTGACGAGGAGATCCCTGGCGACCCATTCGCCAAGTAGTCCTTGCGGTCTGAGGCCATGATGAAGGGCGGGTGCTGTTGCACCCGCCCTTCATCTCTTTCGGTGAACAGTACCGGCTATGGAATGGTGATTCCGTAAACCCGCGCTGCGTTATCCTGCACCAACTTGCGGCGGACATCAGGTGCAAGGTCCTTGGTCACCTCTGCGAAGTACTCACGGGAGTTGGGGTACAAGCAGGTGGGGTGCGGGATGTCAGTCATGAGCATGACGTTGTCGACGCCGACATCGTCGAGCACCTTCATCGCTGACTTCTCGAACCAGCTCATCACGTAGATGTGGTTGCGGAAGTACTCGGTGGGACGGAGCTTCTGGAAACCCCTCTCGTCCTTCGTCGTCACCATCTCGTCGAGTTGGTACTCACATGCTTCCAGCACGAAGGGCACCCATCCGATGCCGCTTTCGGCAGACACGATCTTGAGGTTGGGATAGCGATCGAACATGTTGCTCATGATCAGGTTCGTGATCACTCGGACATTCGACATGTAGAACTGCGTTGCAAGGACTGCAAGGCGGCGCTGAGGACCGAATGACTGCCAGTAGATGTCGGAGTTCGCCCCTGAGACGACCGTGTTCGTACGTGAGGCCTCACCAGTGCTTGGCGGAAGGCCGCTGCCGATATGGAAGTTGATGACCGCACCTTGCTCATTTGCCAAGGCCCACATCGGAGCGAAATAGGGCGAGTCAAGGTCGGGGAGCCCCACCATCTGCGGCTTGTCAGTCACCGTGAAACCACGGATGCCCTGATCATGCAGTCGCGCCATCTCCTTGACGGTCAGGTCCATATCCCAAATGGGGAGAATGCACTGCGGGAGCAGGCGGTTTCCTGACTCGTGCTGAAAATCGACCATGCCGTCGTTGTAGATGCTGCTGACGATGTTGCGGAACTCGATATCCTGAATGCCCATGACCGCATTCGATGCGAATCCGATGGAGTTGGGATACAGCACCGCCGCGTAGACGCCCTGCTTGTCCATGAGCTCCAGACGACCTGGAACTGACCATGCCGAGTCGTCGATCTCCTCGTACGGCAGGCTCAACACGCCGAGTGTCTTGGTTTGTCCCTTGGCGATCGTGTGACCACCGAGGCCTGTCCAGTAGTTGCCCTCGAGCATCCAGCACGTCGTTCCATCGACCACGCCCAACTGCGGCACGCGGTCCTTGTACTTGGCTGGTGCCCGAGAGGTCCAAAGATCAGCCGGCTCAGCGAAGTGACTGTCACCGTCGATGATGGTGAGCCCGCCCATGATGGATTCCACTTGTTGGGCATCCATTGCCGAATGTGTCATATTTCCTCCAGCCATTGATACGGTCTCGGCGCGAGTGCGGCGAGTACTCGTGGACTCAGAGTGGAACTGTGATCTGGGAACTGGCAGGGACCTAGGTCCCTGCGATATCCGCAAAGGTCACTAGTAGTCGTGGCCAGTTGGAACGCGACGGGTTGCCGGGTTCATCCGAATTCCGCCGAATATTTCCCTGTTTTGACCTCCTTGGCTGCTGCAGAGGCCTAACTTTGCCTTCGGACTTGCACGCATCTTCGATGGAGGCCTCCATGCAGCGCCAGTACAAGAAGACCGGTGACTACGGCATCGGCAACATGATCCACTTCGTCCACATGACCGACGATGTGGAGGAGCTCAATAACTTCTATCGACGCGTCTTCGGCGGATTCGTCTTCATGGGCCCGGATGCACCCACCTATCTTCCGATCGAGGATCGCTGGGCAAGCCTGCTGATGGTCTCTGACGTGTGCATCGAGACCATGGCGCCGAATATGCCGCCGGACGTGAACAAGCCCGTGGGCAAGTTCTACTCGAAGTTCGGCCAGCACCTGCACTCAGTGGGCTACAAGGTCGATGATCTGGCAGGCCTCGCTGACCGGCTGATCTCCAAGGGCGTGTACATCGGCCGACCTGGCGGCGGCAAGATCGACAAGCTCGAGGAGGACACCGCCTACTTCTATCCCAGTCCCCGCGATACTGCCGGCTTGATGGTCGAGCTCTGCAAGACCGACATGCCGAGCGACCCCAAGGACCTGCCAACTTGGTCGGAACTGTTCCGCATGTGGAAGTTCCATCCCATGACCTTCGAGCGCTTCTCGTACGTGACTCTTGGCTGCAAGGACCTCGACAGTGCCGTGCAGACGTACGTAGACACGATGCAGGCGATCCCGCTTCAAGAGGGCATCGATGAGGCCATGCAGTGCAAGTACATGACCCTGCACCTCGGTGACTGCCTGCTTCAGTTGGCTCAGCCGCTCGAGGAGGATTCGCATCTGGGTCGCCATGTGGCCAAGTGGGGCAACATGATCTACAGCCTGCGCTGGAAGGTACGCGATCTCGACGCAGCTGCCACCTGGCTCAACAGCCAGGGTGTGCGCACGGAGCGACTCCGCGACAACCTGCTGCAGGCGAATGAAGAGGACACTTTCGGTGCGCCGATGTTCTTCACCACTGAGGACATTCCGGGCGACCCGTTCGCTGAGTAAGACAGACCTACCAACGAGGCCGAAGCCCTTAAAGGAGATCAATGAGAAGGCAATACAAGACAACCGGTGACTACGGCATCGGCAACATGATTCATATCGTGCATATGACCGACGATGTGAATAAGTTGAACGAGTTCTACCGTCGTGGTCTGGGTGGGTACCTCTACATGGGTATCGATGAACTCAACTACCTGCCGCCGGAGGACCGCTGGGCGAGCCTGCTCATGGTTGCGGATGTCTGCATCGAGACCATGGCCCCCAACTTCCCGGTCGACGTGAACAAGCCGGTGGGCAAGTTCTACTCGAAGTTCGGTGAGCACCTGCACTCGGTGGGCTACAAGGTCGAGGACCTCGCCGGTCTCGCAGATCGCCTGCTTGAGAAGGGCGTGTACATCGGCGCTCCGGGTGGTGGCAAGATCGAGAAGCTCGATCCCGAGACGCTCTACTTCTACCCGAGCCCTCGCGACACTGCAGGCCTGATGGTCGAGCTCTGCAAGATCGATATGCGCAACGACCCCAAGGATCAGGACACCTACACGGAGTTGATGCGCCTGTACGAACAGCATCCGATGACCTTCGAGCGATTCAACTACGTCACGCTCGGCGTCAAGGATCTTGATTCGGCCGTGGCAACCTATGTCGACATCATGCAGGCAGTTCCATTGGCTGATGGAATAGATGAGGACCTGCAGTGCAAGTACCAGACCGTGATCCTGGGTGACTGCCTGCTGCAGCTGGCTCAACCCCTCGAGATGGATTCCGATCTTGGGCGCCATGTCGAGAAGTGGGGCAACTGCATCTACTCGCTGCGCTGGAAGGTCAAGGACCTCAACTCGGCAGAGGCATGGCTGAACAAGCAGGGTGTTCGCACCACACGACTGCGTGACAACCTCATCCACTGCAACGTCGAGGACACCCTGGGTGCTCCGATGTTCTTCACGGATGAGGACATTCCAGGCGATCCGTTCGCAGGCTAGGCACGCTTGCCGCATTTCGTGAGAGCGGCATGAGAGGACCCCGTGGATTTCTGCGGGGTCCTCTCAGTTTGCACTACCGCCGGTACTGGATTCGGTGCCTGGTCTATGGCCTACGCTGCCAGGACGACTTGGGCTGTTCCCTCACCAAGACGCGCGCCGGTCTGGTCCTCGGTCCATACATCCAGACCGATGACCCGGCCGTCGACAGAGGTCACGCGGCCCATGGGTGTCAGGATCTGCCCCTTGACGTTCGGGCGTCGGAATTTGATTTCGACCCGAACAATCACGCCGTTGGGTCCGGTGTACCCACGAAGCATGCGATGCAGGATCGCCCACTGGTAGTTGCCCATGCCTATTGCTGCGGGGAAGCCTTCCGCGCGCGCGGCGGAGTCGTCCATGGAGTGGGGCAGGAATTCATCGTTGACCGCCGCGAACCTGTTCCAATTGTCGACCCCGGACTGGATTGAGACATCGCGAACAAGGTCGCCGATCGCGGCGACTGCGATGGTGCTCAGAACCTGATCCCGGAGTTGATCGTGCGCTTGACGACCTCGCCATTCTGATTGGTCCAGGTACTGATCGACTGGGTGATGAGCATGAGGCCATTGCGGCCCTGGCGCTCGGTGTATTCACCGCATGACTTGGTGTCCGTGATGACGTCACCGACGTGCATGCGCATCCCATAGGTGCAGTTCATGCCGCCATTGAGGCCAGCCCGGAACTTCCAGTCGGGGAAGCCGAGGGCGCGTTCGTTGATGCCGTGGCGGACGATGACGCTGCCATCGTCGTCGGGCAGCAGTGACTCGTAGTGCGCAGGGCCCCAGGCGAAGGGGTCGAAGTCCTCCGGGGCGACCTCGGCATCGATGAAGTGCTGCGGGGGCTGCTCTGGCCAGTAGGAGGCGAGAGCCCACTTGCGGATGTCGGAGGCCTCGATCGGGTAACTGGTCGCACGCGAGCACTCGCGGCCCGCGGCCTGCAGCACCACCTCAGTGAGGTACGACTCGGTCATGGGTGTCTCCTTCAGGTGATCATGGGGTTGGAAGCGCGTACGGCCACTGGGTCGTGCCCAGTGGCCGTACGCGAGTCGATCGGTTCGCTACTTGGCCAGGCGGACCTTGGCCGAGCCCGGTGCGAGCTTGGTGCCCTCCTGCTGCTCGGTCCAGACGTCGAGGGTCACGACATCGCCCTCGACAGCGGTGACCACGCCATGGGCGGTCACGGTCTGGCCCTTGACGTTCGGGCTGCGGAACTGCACCTCGATGCTGAGGATCTCGCCGTTCGGCCCCATCCAGTCGCGGAGCATGTTGTGCAGGTAGGCCCACTGGAGGTTGCCCATGCCGAACGCCCCGCCGTTGCCAGCTGCGGCGCCGGCCTCGTCGTCCATGTGGATCGGTACGAACTCATCGTTCACCGCTGCATAGCGGTTCCAGTTCGCAAAGCCCGTGGCGCGGGTGAAGGTTGGGATGGCATCGCCAACGTTGACAGTCATGTTCATTCCTCCTAGTACCGAATCAGGGTGCCGGTGGTCCGCTTGACCATCTCACCCTTCTGGTTTGTCCAAGTCGAGATGCTGCGGCTGAAGAGCATGAGCCCAAGGCGACCCTCGCGCTCGCTGTACTCGCCGACCGAACTCTCGCTCGTGATGACGTCGCCGGCACGCATGCGGACGCCGTACTCGCACACGAGACCGCCGTTGAGCATGAAGGTCAGGCCTGGACCTTCGATGCCGAGCGACTTCTCGGTCGAGTCGGGGTCATTCGTCCCTGCGCGCAGGGAGTTCTTGATGAGGGACTCGTGGCCGGCGCTGATCCAGGCGAACGGGTTGAAGTCCTCTGGCGCGACGATTCCGCCGTGCACTGTCTTGGCCGCCTCAGCAGAATCGATGAAGTATGCCGGTGGCTTGTCGGGCCAGTAGACGGCGAGCGCCCACTTGCGAATGTCGGATTCGCTGATGGGATAACTCGTGGTGCGAGCAGTGACTGTGCCCACAGCGGCCTTCATGGCCTCCGAGATGTTGCTCATGGCTTCCTTTCTTCGTTGGAACCTTTGGTGGTGCTAGTCGAGTTCTTCGATGAATGCTTTCAGTTGCCGAACATTTCTGCACTCGAAAACCGAATTGCAGTACGGGGCGTACTTGGCGATGATCGAGTCGCCCTCGTTCCAGCTCACCTCGCGCTCAGGATTCAACCAGTACACCCGGTGCGCACGCTTGTGCATGAATTCGACGGCGTCTGCATTCGGCTGACGGTAGTTCGAGCGACCGTCGCCGAGAATAAGGACGATGCTGCGGCTGGTGATCTGCTGGCCCCAGCGCTTGTGGAAGATCTTGAAGGCTGATCCGTAGTCCGAGCGACCGTCGAGAGAGAATCCCTTCTTCTCCTCATCGATGCGCTGGGCGGCCTGCGAGATGTTGTCAGCCGTGGACATGATGTCGGTGACCTCATCGATGCCGTCGATGAAGACGAAGCTGCGGACCGCTCGGAACTGCGACCGGATAGCGAATGTGAGCTGGAGCGTGAATGTCGCGAAAGATGCGACAGAACCCGAGATGTCAGCGAGCACGATCAGTTCGGGCTTCGGCGGATGAGGCTTCTTGAAGGCGATGTCGACAGGAACGCCGCCGGTGGACATCGAATGACGGACGGTGCCACGGAAGTCAATTGCGCCGCGGCGGCCATGTGATCGCTTCTGGGCAAGCTTCTGGGCGAGCTGGATCGGAAGGGGGGCGAGAGTCCATTCGAGTGCTTCGATCTCAGCGGTCGATCCGGTGAGGAAGTCGATATCCTCCGGCAGTTTCGATCGAAGTGAACGCGCGACCGCACTGGGTCCTCGGTCAGCGACGAGTTGGGCACGCACTGCGGCCTCGACCTTCTGCTGCAAGGTCTCGACCTTGTGGTCGGCATCGCTCTCGGCGATTCGCTGCTGAAGGTCAGCGCCGGGGCTCTGCGGGTCGATCTGCTCGCGGTCGATGAGCTCTTCGCGGATGCCGGGCAAGTCGAGCGCCCGCAGGACGCGAAACACGTAGAGGTTGCCCGCAACCTGTGCGCCTTGCTGGATATTGGCCTTGCGATTGACGAACACCTGCACCAGGGCATTGACCATGAGTTCGTCATTGGCTGCCGTGGCATCGACGAGCATCTCGTGCAGTTGGTCATCGTCGAGGGCGTTGAGCATTGCCTCGATGCTGTTGTCCTGCCCACCCTCGGCGAGTTCGAAGGTGATCTCCGACTGCGCCAGTCCCGAGAAGAACAGGTCGAAGACCGTGTCGAAGGTCTTCATGTGCTCGATGCGCTTGATCATGGTTGCTGAGAGTGCCGCCTTGACCTGCGAGCGGTCACTGATGTCAATGACCTTCAAGGCCCGAGCGGCGTCGATGTGCTCCGTTGTCGAGACGGGGATGCCAATCGTGCGAAGTTCGCGAACGAGTCCCTCAACTGTTGAAAGCATGCTGCCTCCGGCCTTGGGTTCGTCCTATGCTCGGCGAATGTCCATTCCTGTAGTGCTCGTTCATGGTCTTGGCTCGTCCTTCGCGCATAACTGGGGCGTGAGCGGCTGGGACGACATCCTGCAGTCCGAGGGCTTCGCCGTGATTGCCCATGAGCTTCCCGGTCACGGCTCGGCACCCGCGGCGCCCGGCGGTGAGACAGAGGCCGTTCAGCGACTGGTGGATCTGGTGAGCGAGATCGGGCCGGTGGACGCGGTGGGTTTCAGCGCTGGTGCACGCCTGGTGCTGCGCGCAGCGCTGGCCAAGCCTGAGGCCTTCCACAAGATCGTGCTGCTCGGCATTGGCGATGGCATGTGGAATCACCGACCGGCTGAAGGCGATTTCGAGTTGGCAGATCTCGTGCTCCAGCTGCTTGAGACAGCTGGCAATGACCGAGCCTTGGTTGAGCGGTACGTGAAGGGCTTCACGGAGATGCCCGACCTCGGCCAGCTGTCGAAGGTGACGGTTCCGGCACTCGTCGTCATTGGCGATCGTGACATGGTTGGTCCGGCTGACGCGCTCACCGCGGCACTGCCCGATGCCCGGCTGGTGGTGCTCAAGGGCGTCGACCACTACGCGACCACGTCGAACTTCAAGTGCCAGGACGAAGTTCTCCGATTCCTGTCGGAGTAGTCGGTGGCGAGAGCCAAGGCTGCTCATGCCCCAGCGAGTTCCTCGGTGGCCTTCTCAATGTCTGTCTGATGCTTCAGCAGCACTGAGAGGTGCTCAATGACGATATCGGTGGTCACGTCCGCCTTGCCTTGAAGCACGAGCGCCCGGGCCCAGTCAATGGTCTCGGAGACCGATGGGCTCTTCTTCAGGTTGAGATCGCGCAGGGTGCGAACGATGCGCGCGACCTGCTCGGCCAGGTTCTCGGTGATGCCTGGAACCGCAGCGAGGATGATCTCGCGCTCGCGCTCGACCGTGGGGTAGCCCACGTGCATGAACAGGCACCGGCGCTTGAGCGCCTCGGAGAGATCACGGCTGTTGTTCGAGGTCAGCACGACGAGCGGGTGCTGACGGGCATGAACGGTGCCGAGTTCTGGAATGGAGACCTGGAAGTCCGACAGGATCTCCAGCAGGAGCGCCTCGGTCTCGATGTCGAGGCGATCGACCTCGTCGATCAGCAGCACGACGTCGTCCTCGGCTTGAATGGCCTCAAGCAGTGGTCGATGCAGCAGGTACTCCTCGCCGAAGATGTCATCCTCGATGGCATTCCAGTCGCCAGCGGCCTCCTGGCGCACGGCCTGGATGCGCAGCAGCTGCTTGCGATAGTCCCATTCGTAGAGTGCGCGCGACTCGTCCAGGCCCTCGTAGCACTGAAGTCGGATGAGTCGAGCACCCAGCGCACGGCTGATCGCCTTGGCGAGTTCGGTCTTGCCTGTGCCCGCAGGACCCTCGGCGAGCAGGGGCTTGCCGAGCTGGCTGGCCAGCGAGACGACTCCGGCGATATGGGGATCGGCCACGTAACCGACGGCAGCCAGTCGCGCCTGTACTTCCGAGATATTCGGAAAGGCGGCAACGGCGGAGGCCATCACTGATGGGGCGGGGTTGGGCGTGGCGGACATGAAACTCCTTCAGGGCTGAACCATGCGACAAACATCTCGGACGGGTTATCCAAGATCGGTTGACAAGGCCTTCGCCGAGTGGTCGTATAACCATCTAGGTCTAATAGGCAGATTTTTATCACTTATCGGACCTCCCGTGTTCGCATTCGGAATGTTTGTGACCAATACCCCTTGGTCACCGCAGAGTTGGGGAGTAAATGTCAGACCAGATTGAATCGGTTGAGGATTTCCGCATCCGCGCTCGTGCTTGGCTCGCAGACAACATGCCAAAGCTGGATCCGAACAAGGAATACAACACCAACCGGGTCGCCGATCGCGAGTGGGTTGAGCACCGCGAACTGCAGAAGAAGCTCTTCGCCGGCGGTTTCGCAGGTCTGTGCTTCCCCAAGGAGTACGGCGGTCAGGGCCTCACCCCAGCGCACCAGGCTGCATTCACCGAGGAGTCGCTCCCCTATGAGATGCCACTCCGGCTGAACGTCCCATCATTGGGCATCTGCTCGGGCATGTTGCTCGACATGGGCAGCGAAGAGCAGAAGCAGAAGTACCTGCGCGGCGCGATCTCCGGCGAGATCATCCTGTGCCAGTTCCTCTCGGAGCCAAGCGGAGGCTCTGATCTCGCGGGCCTGCTGACCCGTGCCCAGCGCGATGGTGACACCTACGTCATCAACGGTCAGAAGACGTGGAGCACCTTCGCCTATGCAGCGGACTACGCCACCTGTCTCGTGCGCACCGACTGGGATGCGCCTAAGCACCGTGGCCTCTCGATGATCATCGTTCCCGTCCATGACCCACAGACCCACCTCAACCGCGTGCGCATGGTTGATGGCTCGGACGAGTTCTGCGAGGAGTTCTTCACCGACCTCGTGGTCCCTGCCGAGAATCTCGTGGGCACTGAGAACGACGGCTGGACCGTCGGTCAGCGGCAGTTGTTCTACGAGCGCCAGGCAGTCGGCGGCGGATCGCCCTATGTCAGCGGTCGTGCGCCTTCACGCGGAAACGCAGCTGGCCTGAGCATCGAGAATCTGGCCCGCCAGGTCGGCAAGGACAAGGATCCGGCGACTCGTGAGCTCGTCGGCTGGGTTCACGCCCAGGACGTCGTCAACAACCAGTTGATCAAGCGCATCACGATCGGCATGACTTCGGGTGAGTACCCGGCGATGGCCAGCTCGATGATGCGCCTTGCACATGCTGAGATTCCTCAGACCAAGCAGGACATCATGTTCGACATCGCTGGCGATGAAGCCGTCACGAGCGTGCCTGAGGGCGACGGATACCTGCGTTCGATCGGTGTCTCGTACCTCATGCGCCAAGGCGCAAGCCTCGGCGGCGGTTCTTCGGAGATGAGCCGCAACATGATCTCCGAGCGCGTGCTGATGATGCCGCGTGAGGCTGCTGCTGACCGCGATGTTCCGTTCCGTGAGGTTCGCCGCGGACGCTGAGAGCGTCCCGTTCACTTGTCATCGACCAATTGCTCGCAAGGGCGAAGAAAGAATTGAGGAGTCCGCATGGACCTGCAACTCACTGAGGACCAGAAGCTTTTCCGCAACACGACCGTGAAGTTCCTCGAGACCGAGGCACCTGTTGAGAAGGTGCGCGAGCTCAACAAGGCCGGTGGAGGTTTCCCCCCCGAGTTCTGGGCACAGGGTGCCGAGCTCGGCTGGGCAGCGCTGCTTGTTCCTGAAGACCTCGGTGGCGGCAGCATCTCGGGCAATGGATTCCAGGATCTGGTCATTGTCGCCGAGGAGTTCGGTCGCCTGGTCAGCCCGGGACCGCTGTTGCCCGTCAACACCGTGATCGCTGGCCTGGTCGAGGGCGCTGCAAGCGGCCCCGACCACAGCGAGGCAATCGAGGGCCTGATGTCCGGCGAGAGCATTGGCAGTTGGGCCGCCTATGAGCCCAAGGGTCACTGGGATCCGCTCAATCCCGGAACCACGGCCGCAAAGAACGGCGGCAACTACGTCATCACCGGTGTCAAGGATCGTGTCGAGGTCGGCGACGTCGCCAATGTCGTGCTGGTGTCGGCAAAGACTGATTCAGGTGTTGCACTGTTCCTCGTGCCAACCGATGCCGACGGCGTCACGGTCGAGCCGGTTGACTCCCTGGACTTCGTCCGCAACTACGCGACCATCCGGTTCGATGGCGTGACAGTGCCTGCTGAGGCAATGGTCGGCACGGAGGCAACCTCAGCCGACATCGTCGAGCGCATGTTCCAGGTGGCCATCACTCTGCAGTCCGCTGAGATGTGCGGTGCGATCGATCGCGTGTTCGAGTTCACTGTTCAGTGGGCTTTCGATCGCTACTCCTTCGGCCGTCCTCTCGCGTCCTACCAAGCGCTCAAGCACCGTTTCTCGGATATGCGCACCTGGCTTGAGTGCTGCATGGCGACAACGGATGCAGCCGTCAAGGCCGTCAACGATCGCGATGACAACGCAGGGCGTCTGGCCAGCGTTGCCAAGGCCTACGTCGGAACCAAGGCCGTTCAGATCATCCAGGACTGCGTGCAGATGCACGGTGGCCTCGGCGTGACGTGGGAGCACGACTGCCACCTCTACCTGCGCCGCACGATGGTCGATCGCCAGCTGTTCGGCACGCCGGCAGACCACAAGCGCCGCATCGCCGATCTGATCGGTCTGTAAGAACTCGGTCAACAGGAAAGGCCCCGACTCACGTCGGGGCCTTTCCTTATTTCAACCGGCTACTTCAAGTGCGTGCGAAGCCCGTCGATGATGAGGTTGAGGCCGACCTCATAGTCGATATTGGTCGAGTAGGTGCGGTGCCAGTACGGGGCGGTCAGCTGCAGGTTCGGGTACTTGTCGGCGATTGACTGCATGGTCTCCATATCGTCGATTGGGAACATCTTGCCTTCTGTGTTCTCGCCACGAATCTGCAGTTGACGGATCTTCTGAACCGAACCCGTGGTGTAGACCGACATCGCCTGGTACCCACGAGTGGCGATATCCGGCGCGAAGCCGGCGTCGAGGAGCACTCCGACCTCCCGATTGAGACGCTCGATGAAGAACTGCCCGGGGTTCATGATCGACATATGGGTGCGCATCACCAGGAAGTCGCAGATGACCTCATTGGCCAGGAAGATGCGTCGCATCTGGGTGAAGTAGCGGCGGAAGTGCTCATCCCAGGGCAGCGAGTCGTAATCCGGCAGCGCATGGAGGAACTCATGGGCCACCTGCTCGAGCATCACCTGGAGGAGCTCTTCCTTGGTGTGGAAGTACCAGTAGAGGCTGGTGACGCCCACGCCGAGCCGCCTGGCCAGCTTGGGCATGCTCAACTCGTCGAGAGTCTCCTCGCGGCAGAGTCGGAAGGCCTCGGCCAGAATGACCTCTGGGTTCAGCGAACCACGAGGATTACGCTTGCGCGGCGCGGGTGCCTGCAGGGGCACCGCCTCCGGATCGGCAGTCATATCATGGGATTCTTGCATGCCGAGCGACGGGTTTCGGTAGGTTCAGCAGGCCCAGGGGGCCAAAGCCCATTTGTGCTAAAGTTATAACTCATTGTGTGATCTGGGAATCCCCACACAATCGGTCTGCAGGGAGTGAACTGGCATGGAGTCGGACATGGTGTTGCGCCTGATTGTTGGGCTTGCGCTGACCATCGGAATCTTGGCCTTCGCTGGTCGCCGAATGGCGTTCCTTGTGAAGCTCGCACGCAGTGGAAAGCCCGCCTCAGGGCGCCTGACCGATCCCACCGCACGGGTCGAAGCCGAGGCCGTCGAGGTTCTGGGCCAGAGGAAACTGCTCAAGTGGACCATTCCTGGTATCGCGCACGTGTTCGCGTTCTGGGGCTTCCTGGTGCTTGGCGCCACGATCCTCGAGGTCTACGGCGCACTGTTCATCTCCGACTTCGCCATCCCGATCGTCGGGCATTGGTCGCTCGTGGGCTTCCTCGAGGATCTCTTCGGCCTGCTGGTGCTCGTGGGTATCTCGATCTTCGCAATTCTGCGCCTGAGGAACAATCCGGAGAAGAGGGGCCGATGGTCCCGGTTCTTCGGATCGCACACTTCTGGCGCCTGGATCATCCTGTTCATGATCTTCAACGTGGTCTGGACCCTGTTCCTGTACCGCGCTGCCCAGTACAACACCGGTGTCTTCCCGTTCATGGATGGCGGCGCCTTCGTCACCGAGACTGTTGCCTCATGGCTCGAGCCGCTGGGCGAGACTGCCAATGAGTGGCTTGAGACCATCGGCATCTGGCTCCAGATCGCCGTGGTGCTGCTGTTCCTGCTCATCGTGCTGCACTCCAAGCACTTGCATATCGGTGCCGCTCCCGTCAACGTCTTCACCTCGCGTCGCCCGAATGCGCTGGGCCCGCTGCTGCCGATGATGTACAACGGTGAGCCATTGAACTTCGAGGATCCACCGGAGGATGCACTCTTCGGCAAGGGCCATATTGCCGAGTTCACGTGGAAGGGCTATGTCGACTTCATGTCCTGCACTGAGTGCGGTCGCTGCCAGTCGCAGTGCCCGGCCTGGAACACCGAGAAGCCGTTGTCACCGAAGCTGATGATCATGAACCTGCGCGACACGATGTTCGCCCAGTCCGATTACCTGCTCGCGGCCAAGGGCAAGCATCCAGGCCTCGGCGAGTTCGATGAGGCGGCACTCAACAGCCTCAGCCCCGAGGTTCGAGCAGAGGTCGAGCGCCCCTTCATCGGATCTCGCGAGGGCTCGGAGCACTCGGCTGAAGACGGCTACACCTTCGACGGACACCGTTCGACTGGCGCCGATCTTGCGATCATCGATGAGGAAGCCCTCTGGAACTGCACCACCTGTGGCGCCTGCGTCAACCAGTGCCCGGTGGACATCGAGCACATCGATCACTTCATCGACATGCGGCGCAACCAGGTCATGATCGCCAGTGATTTCCCGACCGAGCTCAATGGCCTGTTCAAGAACCTCGAGAACAAGGGCAACCCCTGGGGCATGAATGCCTCGGATCGCAACGCTTGGATCGGGGAGGTCGACTTCGATGTCGCTGTCTTCGGCGCCAATGGCGAGGACACGATCCCTGCTGACGTCGACTACCTCTTCTGGGTTGGCTGTGCGGGCGCCTTCGAGGATCGCGCCAAGCGCACGACCAAGAACGTCGCTGAGCTCATGCACATCGCAGGGGTCAAGTTCATGGTGCTGGGCGAGGGTGAGACCTGCACGGGCGATCCCGCACGTCGTGCCGGCAATGAGTTCCTGTTCCAGATGCAGGCTGCCCAGAACGTCGAGGTGCTCAATGAGATCAAGGCCACGAAGATCGTCGTGACCTGCCCGCATTGCCTGAACACCCTCAAGCGCGAGTACCCGCAGTTGGGTGGCAACTACGACGTTGTCCACCACACCGAGTTGCTCAACGACCTGGTCAAGGCCGGTCGCCTGACACCGGTCAACAAGATCGACAAGACCGTGACCTACCACGACCCGTGCTACCTGGGCCGTCACAACAAGATCTACACGCCGCCGCGTGAGCTTGTCGGGGCCACAGTTGAGAACACCGTTGAGATGGAGCGCAGCGGTGACAAGAGCTTCTGCTGCGGCGCCGGTGGCGCACGCATGTGGATGGAAGAGAAGATCGGCACCCGCATCAATCAGAACCGCGGCGATGAGGCCATCGCAACGGGAGCGAAGCGCATTGCGGTTGCCTGTCCGTTCTGCTCAGTCATGTTGAACGACGCGGTGACCAGCCGCCAGCAAGAAGAGGGTCGAGCCGTAGGAGTAGAGGTCGTAGACGTCTCCACTCTTCTGCTCAATGCCACCAAGTCCTAGCATTTACCCAAACCACAGCAGAACGCTCCGTCACATGCGGGCCGCTCTCGAAAGGAATGTGTCGTGAAGATCGCAGTTTGTGTGAAGCAAGTTCCAGACTCATGGGCTGAGAAGAAGCTCCGTGACGGCGATGCCATCCTGGATCGCGAATCAGTCGAGGGCGTCATGAATGAACTCGATGAGTACGCTGTCGAAGAGGCCCTGAAGATCGTTGAAGCCAATGGCAGTGGCGAAGTCGTCGTCGTTTCCATGGGCCCTGATCGTGCCGCAGAAGCCGTCCGCAAGGCGTTGAGCATGGGCGCCGATTCGGGAATCCACCTCGCTGACGCCAGCCTTGCCGGTTCAGACGCGGTCGCCACCAGCTACGCGCTCGCCAAGGTCATCGACGGGCGTGGATTCGATCTCGTGCTCTTCGGCTCGGAGTCGACCGATGCGCGCATGAGCGTGGTGCCCGCCATGGTCGCAGAGCGCCTGGGCCTCGCGCAGTTGACCTTCGCGAACAAGGTCGAGGTCGCCGGTGGCTCGGTCACGATCGATCGCGTCAGCGACAATGGCATTGAGACCATCACGGCGACTCTTCCTGCAGTCGTGAGCGTCGTCGAGAAGATCAATGAGCCTCGTTACCCCTCGTTCAAGGGCATCATGGCCGCCAAGAAGAAGCCAGTCGAGACGCTCTCTGCGGCTGACGCAGGCCTCGACACTGCGCAGATCGGTCTCGGCGCCGCCTGGTCCAAGGTCGACAGCTTCGCGGCTCGTCCGCCGAAGGCCGCTGGCGTGGTTGTTCAGGACGAGGGCAACGGCGGAATCGCCATTGCCGACTTCCTGGCTGCGCAGAAGGTCCTCTAAGAGCTACTCGCTCACTACATCACTGGTTTTTGGAACTTTAAAGGAGTCGTAATGGGAGAGGTTCTCGTCCTCGTAGAGGCCGCAGACGGTTCAGTCAAGAAGGTCACCACTGAGTTGTTGACCCTTGCTCGCACGGTTGGCGAGCCAAGTGCAGTGTGGATCGGCCCGGGTTACACCGATGCCGCAGCCGCAACGCTTGGTGAGTTCGGTGCAGCCAAGGTCTACGTTGCCGATGGTGCGCAGTACGTCGATCACCCGATCGCCCCCAAGGCGGAGGTGCTTGCAAAGCTCGTTGCAGATGTCTCGCCGGTTGCAGTCCTGGTGCCTTCTTCAGCAGAGGGCAAGGAAGTGGCGGCTCGCCTGGCAGTCCGCACGAACTCGGGCATCATCACTGATGCCATCGGGCTCACCTCTGACCTCGTGGCAACGCAGAGCATCTTCGGTGGTTCTACGGTCGTGCAGTCGAAGGTCGCCAATGGCACCCCGATCATCACGGTGCGCCCGAACTCCACGGCTCCAGTTGCGGCTGCCGGGGCTGCGGCTCGTGTCGACGTGTCAGTTGACCTGAGCGAGGCTGCGACCAAGGCCAAGGTCACCGGTCGTGCGGTCGCCCAGAAGGGCGGACGACCAGAGCTCACCGAGGCTGCAATCGTCGTCTCCGGTGGACGTGGTGTTGGCGCAGCTGAGGGCTTTGGAGTGGTGGAGGCCCTCGCCGATGCGCTTGGTGCAGCCGTTGGAGCCTCGCGCGCAGCAACCGACGCAGGCTGGTACCCGCACACCTTCCAGGTGGGCCAGACCGGCAAGACGGTCTCGCCCCAGCTCTACATCGCGAACGGCATCTCGGGTGCAATCCAGCATCGCGCTGGCATGCAGACCTCGAAGCTGATTGTGGCGGTGAACAAGGATGCGGAAGCACCCATGTTCGAACTCGCTGACTTCGGCGTCGTTGGCGATCTGTTTGTCGTGCTCCCCCAGCTGACCGAAGAGGTCAACAAGCGCAAGGGCTAGTCGTATCCAGTCCAGCAGTTCATTGAGGAAGGCCCGAGCGCATGCTCGGGCCTTCCTCAATTGCAGGGCCAGACCGGTTGTGGCGATCCCGAGATCTCCAGGGAAGAAGTGTCCTTCTGCGGTGCTTCCATTCGTCCATAGGATGACGCTGGCGATAGGCGCCGGCACCCGAGGAGGTCGTGATGCCCCAGTACGTCGCAATTCTCTACACCAAGGATGTCGACTGGTCGCATCCTGACCAGGCCGCTGACATGGCTGAGTACGGAGCCTTCAATGAGGCGGCCGCTGCCGTGATCCGCGGCGGTGCAGCCCTGTACCCCACTGTCACGGCGACAACCGTGCGTGTATCCGGTGGCAAGGGCGGCGAGGTGCTGGCCTCTGACGGCCCGTATGCCGACACGAAGGAGTCACTCACGGGATTCTTCGTGCTTGAGTGCGCTGATCTCGACGAGGCCATTGCGCTTGCCGCCCAGATTCCTGCTGCGTGGGACGGGGCGGTCGAGGTGCGCCCGGTCCTGCCGATCATGTGATGCTCGCGCATTGAGTCCGACACCTTCGCCGGCTGACGCGGCTGAGTTGGCTGTGCGCGAGCACTACTCGCGCATTCTTGCCACGCTCATCCGCGTCACCGGCGATGTGGATATCGCCCAGGATGCGCTGCAAGAGGCGACGGTGCGTGCACTGCAGACCTGGTCTCGAGACGGCATACCCGAGCAACCGCGAGCATGGCTGACAACCGTGGCTCGACGGTGCGCAATCGACCGGATCCGTCGTGATCTGGTGCGCGAGGCCAAGGAGGCCGCAGCGGTGGCGTTCACGTTCGAGGACGTTCCTGAGCCGTCCGATTCGGTTGTGCGCGATGACCTCCTGCGCCTGGTCTTCACCTGCTGCCATCCCAGTCTCTCGCTCGATGCGCAGGTCGCCTTGAGCCTGCGGACCCTCGGCGGATTGAGCACGGCAGAGGTGGCACGAGCATTGATGGTGCCGGAACCGACGATGGCAAAGCGCCTGACCCGAGTGAAGCAGAAGATCCGGCTTGCACGAATTCCGTATCGTGTGCCGTCGGATGAAGAGCTGCCTCTTCGCCTGCCTGCAGTGCTGTCGACCATCTACCTCATCTTCAATGAGGGCTACGCGGCTGGCGGTGGCGAACAGGTGATGAGGATCGTCCTGATCGATGAGGCGCTGAGGCTTGGGCGTCTTGTGCACGACTTGATGCCAGATGAGGCTTCTGCGACTGGCCTGCTCGCATTGATGCTGCTCCAGGACTCGCGCAGGCAGGCCCGAGTATCAAGCCAGGGGTCGGTGATCCCGCTGTCCGAACAGGATCGCACCCAATGGAACGCTGCTGGGATACGCGAGGGAGTCGAACTCGTCGGAGAAGCCCTGCGAAGGACTCCGCAGGAACCTGATGCCTATGCGGTGCAGGCAGCCATTGCCGCATGTCATGCTCTCGCTGGGGACTTCGCGCACACTGACTGGGATGCGGTGATCTCCTGGTATGACGTACTGCTCACCGTGCAGAACTCGCCGGCTGCCCAACTGGGAAGGGCAAGTGCAATCGGCGAGCGCGATGGTGCGGAGATCGGGTTGACGGAAGTCGAGGCGATTCGCGGTCTTGAGCTGCATGCCTGGTGGCATGCAGCACGCGCCGAGCTGCTGCATCGACTCGATCGAACTGAAGAGGCACGCGCCGCCAGTGCACAGGCCGTGGAACTGGGCCTCAATGACGCGCATGCGCGCTATCTGGGTCGAGTGCGCTCTCCGGCCTAGCCGATCTTGATCGGCACGTGTGTGCTGATCACCTTCTTGCTCAACGCAGAGCAGCCACCGACCAGGGTGCAGACCTCAGTTGCACCCTTGGTCTTGACCGTGATCCGCTTGTCATTCGTGCTGTAGTGGATCGTGAAGGGCTTGCCTGCCTTCGAGAAAGCGCAGGCGACCTGGCGGCCCCTGGTCGAGCAGCCATTGAACGTCGCGCCGACGATCCATTCCTCCATGGAGGCGTAGGCCTTGGCGCCGAGGGACTTGTCGAACATCTGGATGCCCCAGAGATCGTTGAATGGTTCCCATCGGTACCAGTAGACCCGGCTGATGCCCATATTGAGAGCATCGAGATAGGTGCGAGCCACCCATGAGGAAGCGCGGGTGTCGTCGATATCGACATCCGGGTTCTTAGGTCCTGGACCCTTGAGCCCGTAGTTGTCCTCGGTCTCCCACATGGGCTTGGTCGGGGCATGCGCCTTGACCAGCATGTCCTGCCATTGCTGGGCCAGTGCAGCCTGGTCAAGGGGGGTGCCCAGGCTTGCGGGGTACGTGTGGGCTGCCCATACATCGATCGGCCAGCCCTTGCTGCCGAGCTCCTCGAGGAAGGCCGGGTAGAACTTCTTGAACGGTCCACCAAGGCGTGTGCCCGTGCTGGGGGCAACCACGGTGGCTGCCGGGTCGATGCGCTTGATGATGTCGTAGGCCCGCTTGGTCAGGTCTGCCATCTGCGCTGGCGAGCCGGTGGAGAAGGTGCTGAGGTTTGCCTCATTCCATGGCTGGTACGAGGTGATCTTGCCCTTGTAGCGGGTCACCACGGCCGTGACCCATTGATTCCACCATGCGAAGTCCTTGGGCATGCCTGCGGCTCCCGGCTGGGGCAGTGCATCCGGCGACGGGTCGTTGGTGGCCCAGGAAGGGGTACCGGCCAGGACCATCAGGATGTCGTTGACGCCGTGTGCCTGAGAGGTTGCGACTGCCTTGTCGAGATTGGTCCAGTCGAAAGTCCCCTGGACCTTCTCGATATTCGCCCAGCTGGTCTGGTTGTCCCAAAGGCGAAGCGAACCGATCGGAATAGTCGGCCAGGAGCCGATCTCGGCGTTCATGACATGCATGCCGAAGAGAGTCGCGGGAACGACCTGGCCCTTCAACGGGTTATTGCCCCTGGCTCCTGGGGCTGCTTGGGCTGGAGCCAGCACCGTCATGGCGATAGCAGCACTGGCGATGAAGGCAAGGGGTCTGTTCAGGCGCATGCAAGCAATCGTGGCACTCGATCAGGTGTCGGCCGGCGTGCGCCACTGCTGTTCTTGAGTGGCAATGATCACGGTGATGTCATCTGCCCATGGGAGTGACTGTTCGCGCGCTTGGCCCATGAGCAGCTCGAGCGCCTCGGCGGCGTCTCCTTGTGCCTGGTGCCAGGCTTCGCTGGCCCAGCGGGTCACTGTTGAATCGTCGCTGCACTCGATGAGCCCATCAGTTGCGATCAGGCAGGCGGTGCCGCGAGCCATGTGGATGGTCATCGATGTCCACTGGCCACCTAGGCCGCTGACCACCGGACCAGTTGTCGGGAGCACCTGTGTCTGGCCGGCTTCCAGGAGCAGGGCGAAGGGATGGCCTGCCGAGCAGAACTCGAGGGACTCACCATCAAGTACGCCCATGAACAGGGTGAGGAATCTGCCCGGATCCCAGCCACCAACTGCGAGGGAGTGCGCAATGACTGCCAGCGGGACACCTGCTTGGAGGGCTGTACTGACGATCGCTTGGCTCTGCAGCGCGATCACGCCCGCCGGGACTCCATGGCCGGCGATATCGGCCATGGCAAAGACCCGCCGGCCGTCAGTGCGCTCTCCTGCCCACCACCAATCACCTGCAATGACTCCTTCGATCGGTCGATGGAAGCCGTGGATTCCGGGGACGGCCGCACCCGACTGATCAAGGGCTGCGTGTATGGCCACAGTGATCGGGGCAGCCTGTTCCAGGGCTTGGGATTTCTGCGCTGCGGTGTCGTGCTCGTGCACAAGTGCTCGTCGGAGCAGTTCGGCGTCGCTGCCGACCGATGCGATCTCGGCAGGTCCGCAGCCTGCAATGACGTGTTCGTGGTGTCGAGTCGACGTGCTCAAGTCCCTTCGCAGTGATGAGAGCGGTCGAAGCACTCGTCGGTCGATTCCGATCAGCATTGCCATGATCAGGATTAGCAGCAGCACCGTCTCTATCGCGACGGTCGTTCGGAGCAGTGCCTCGGTGCGCCGCAATGAGGAGCGCAGGGGCTGGCTGCCTTCGGCGATTGCATCCGTCAGGGTCCGTGAGGAGTCGAGCATCTCCTCGGAGAGAGCGAGTTGCGGTTTCGACAGTCGTGGTGGATCGTCGGCCAGTACGGATGCAGCCACACCGGTGACCCATTCGCGCGCGGACTTGCGGGCAGACTGACTCAGGCTGACGAATTGAGCATCCGCAGATGGAATTGAAGCATGCTCAAGAGCATTGTCCAGGGAGGTGATCGTCGAGAGGGCGTGCTGCCTCGGGCCCCGTGATCGATGGTGCTCGAAGTCGGACAGGGCGGCGATCGCGAGCTGCTCACTGTGATTCAGGGCGAGGTATGAATCGAACGCAGGAATCCACTGCTCATCTATCAGTGCCCTCGTGCGTCGCGATTGCAGTTCGTCATCGATGAGCAGAGCACCACAGACGAGCACCAGCAGGGCACTTGTTGTCGTGAGCCCTCGTGCCCATGATTTCAGACTCAGCATGGTCTACCCCCGCACTCCACTGCGTCCCAGAGAAGATACGGCGTGCCAGACCGAAAAGTCGGGACTTTGGTCCTGGGCTGATGATGGTGAATTCGCATTTCGCGCAATAGTGTTCATGCAGACACCAATGTGTGAAGAGGCGAAATGAATCTTGACCTAGCCCGTTGGCAATTCGCGGTTACCACCGTCTATCACTTCTTCTTCGTGCCGCTCACTCTTGGTACGGTGTGGTTCGTGGTCGGTTTCCAGACTGCTTGGGTGCGCACTGGAAACGTGAAGTACCTGCGACTGACCAAGTTCTTCGGAAAGCTCTTCCTGATCAACTTCGCCATGGGCGTGGTGACGGGAATCGTCCAGGAGTTCCAATTCGGGATGAACTGGTCGGACTATTCCAAGTTCGTGGGTGACGTCTTCGGTGCCCCACTGGCGATGGAAGGACTGCTGGCGTTCTTCCTTGAATCCACCTTCCTGGGGCTATGGATCTTTGGCTGGGATCGACTGCCGAAGAAACTGCATCTCGCAACGATCTGGGCGGCGGCCATCGGCACGCTCTCCTCGGCGTTCTTCATTCTTGCCGCGAACTCGTGGATGCAGCATCCAACCGGGTATGAGATCAGTGCGACGACGGGTCGAGCAGTGTTGAACGACATCGGCTCGGTGCTGTTCCAGAACACCTCGCTCATCGCGTTCACGCACACGATCTTCGCCTCATTCCTGGTTGCGGGGGCCTTTGTCGCTGCGGTCGGCGCCTGGCACATGGCCAAAGGCCGCGACGTCGACGTCTTCCGCCCAGCTGTGAAGGCGGCTTCGTGGGTGATCCTGATTGCAGCAGTCGTCGTATCGGTCACTGGCGATCTTGATGCCAAGATCATGGTCGAGCAGCAGCCGATGAAGATGGCCGCTGCTGAAGGCCTCTACCAGACCACGGCGAACGCGCCATTCTCGATTCTGAGCATCGGCGATATCTCGGGTGACACCGCTACTCGCATCATCGAGGTGCCCGGGTTGATGTCCTTCCTGGCGACAGGATCCTTTGATGGCACCGTGCAGGGGATCAACAACCTGCAGGAGACCTATACGCAGCAGTACGGACCTGGTGACTACAGCCCATATGTGCCGGTCACCTACTGGGGCTTCCGCCTCATGATCGGTCTCGGGATGCTCGCTGCCCTCTATGCAGTCTGGGCCTTGTGGCGCTTCCGCGGTGGTAGAAATCCGAAGAGCAAGATCTTCGCCCTCACCACCGCAGGTATCACCCTGATGCCATTGTTCGGCATCTCAGCCGGATGGATCTTCACCGAGATGGGACGCCAGCCCTGGCTTGTGTTCGGGCTGCAGAAGACAGCCGAGGGAGTCTCTCCGACAGTGACGTCGACTGAGGTGCTCATCTCGTTCATCGGATTCACCGTGGTCTACGCAGTGCTGGCGATATTCGAAGTGCGCTTGATGCTCAAGGCGATCAAGGCCGGTCCCCCGGAGATCTCATCTGAGGATCCGTTCGGGGACGCCAAGGATTCTTCCGACAAGCAGCTCTACTTCGCATACTGATCTGGGATTAAGGAACTGACATGGAACTCGTAACCGTCTGGTTCATTCTGGTCGCCGTGCTGTGGATCGGATACTTCGTACTCGATGGCTTCGACCTCGGCGTCGGGATGCTGCTCCCGATCATTGGGCGCAACGACGTCAGTCGCCGAGTCATGGTGAACTCCATCGGGCCCGTCTGGGACGGCAATGAGGTCTGGCTACTGGTTGCCGGTGGCGCGACGTTCGCAGCCTTTCCGCTCTGGTACGCCACGATGTTCAGCGGCTACTACCTCGCCCTGTTCCTCATCCTGCTGGCCTTGATTCTGAGAGGCGTCGCATTCGAATATCGCGGAAAGAAGGACGACGTCAACTGGCGCCGAAATTGGGATGCAGCAATCGTCGTCGGCTCCAGTCTGCCTGCCCTGCTGTTCGGGGTTGCCTTCGGCAACATCGTCGGCGGGTCGCAGATTGCATCGACATCAGCGAATGCTGCTGATGCTGGTTCCATCAACTACGTAGGTTCATTCTTCGATCTGCTCAATCCGTTCTCTGTCATCGTCGGCCTGATGACGCTGACGGTGTTTGCAACGCACGGTGCGATATTCCTGGCCTTGAAGACTTCCGGTGAAGTGCGCGAGGCCTCGCGCAAAGCGGCCGTGCGCATTGGCCTGGTTGCCGCCGTATTCGCAGTGATCGCGCTGCTGTGGGCACAGACGTTCAGTGAGCGCGTCGCCGTGACCCTGCCATTGGTGCTCATTGCCGCCGTTATGTGGCTCAGCGGCCTGGTTGCGACGCTCAAGGGCCGGGATGGCTGGGCATTCATCCTGAGTGCAGGAACGATTGTCTTTGCCGTAGCCGCACTGTTCTTCGGCCTGTACCCGAATGTCATGCCAAGCGCCATTGACCCAGCGTTCAATCTCACGGTGTTCAACGCTTCCAGCCAGTCGTACACCTTGACCGTGATGACGGTTGTGGCGGTGATCATGACACCTCTGGTGCTGCTCTACCAAGGCTGGACGTACTGGGTCTTCCGCAAGCGCCTGACATCGGCAATGATCCCCAGCTAGCAGGGATTGGTGCTGCTGTGCACCTTCAGCAAGAATGACTGAGTGAGGCCTATTGATCCGCGACTGCTGCGGTACGTACGCAGCAGTCGTCGGTTTCTCGTGCTCGCGGTGCTGCTCGGGGTCCTCACCTCGATTGTCGTGATCGTCCAGGCTCGGGTTCTTTCGAATATCATCGTTGACGTCACGTCCGAAGGCGCTGGACTGAGCAGCGTCATGCCGGCGATCTGGCTGCTGGGAGCTGTCTTCGCAGTGCGAGCCTTGCTCAACTGGTGGTCTGAGGTGGCAGCCTTCAGGTCTGCGGCTACCGCGAAGCAGGAACTCCGCAGCGCTGCGACGGAGCAGATCCTCCTTGCTGGTCCGTACGGTCCCGCGGGGACACAGCCAGGTGAGCTTGCGACACTGATGACCCGTGGCATCGATGGCCTTGATGCCTACTACGCCAGGTACCTTCCCCAACTGATCCTTGCCGTAGTGGTGCCACTCGCAGTGCTGGGGGTGATGGTTGGCGCTGATCTCCTCAGCACTCTCATCATCGCCGTCACCATTCCGTTGATTCCACTGTTCATGGCATTGATCGGCATGTACACGAAGACTCGAGTCGATCGACAGTGGCGCACCCTGGGCCGGCTGTCCGGCCATTTCCTCGACATCGTGGCCGGGCTCCCCACCCTGAAGGCCTTCGGTCGGGCTAAGGATCAAGAACGGGCCATCCGTGCCATGGGTGAGGAATACCGCTCCTCGACTATGGGCGTTCTGCGCATCTCCTTCCTGTCCTCACTTGCCCTCGAACTGCTGGCGACCCTGTCGGTTGCCCTGGTGGCCGTATCCGTCGGTCTGCGACTGGCTGAGGGGCAGATCCAGTACTCCACTGCGCTCTTCATCCTGATCCTGGCTCCGGAGGCCTATCTGCCATTGCGCATGGTCGGGCAGCAGTTCCATGCTGCAGCTGAGGGCATGGGTGCGGCCGAGCACGTCTTCGCCCTGATCGGTCCTGATGCTGATATGGAGAAAGCCACAGTCACGGTGAAGGGACCGGTGGCAGCCCTTGGCGTTACTGATCTCCAGGTCAGATTCGGCGATCATCAAGCCCTTGCACCGGTCTCCTTTCGCGCCGAGGCGGGACAGATCACGGCCCTTGCCGGTCCCTCGGGAGCGGGGAAGACCACATTGCTTGCAGTTGTCATGGGATTCATACCGCCAACTGAAGGGTCCGTCTGGCTGCAGACCGATGTGGTCGTTGACCAGAAGGATGTGGACCTCGAGGCGTGGAGGTCGTCGATCGGCTGGGTTCCTCAGCGAGCTCATCTGGTGTCTGCCTCCTTGCGCTCGAACGTCACTCTCCGTGAGGTGGTCGCACTCGGAGCACCTGCGGCAGGTGATCGCGAGGTGATGGATGCGCTGGTGCAGGCAGGCATCGCGGACGAAGTGACGCACGACCCCAGTGGACTCGCACGCGAACTGCATGTCGACGGTGCAGGCTTCTCTGTTGGCCAGTTGCAGCGATTGGCCCTCGCACGCGCCCTGGTGCGGCTGCCCGAGCTGCTCATCCTCGATGAGCCGACTGCGGCCTTGGATGCGAAGAGCGAGCAGGCGGTATTGCTGGCAATTCGCCAGGCAGCCGATCGCGGTGCGGTCGTGCTGGTTGTCGCGCACCGGCCAGCCATGCTGGCCATCGCGGATCAGGTCGTGCGCATCGGCGGTGGTCACGAGTGAGGCGCAGTCCGGTATGGCAGGTCTGGATGGCCATGCGTGCGCAGGGTCGAGAGCTCACCGGCGCAGCGGTCCTTGGCTTCATCGCCTCTGCCAGCGCAGTGGCGCTCCTGGGCACCTCGGGTTGGCTGATTGCTACTGCCGCAGGCGCACCTCCAGTCCTGACGCTCACTGTGGCAGCGGTCATGGTGCGGGCCTTTGCGCTCTTTCGAGCGATCTTCCGCTACGCCGAGCGTCTGGCCGGGCATGACGCAGCCTTCCGAGGTCTCGCAGGCCTGCGAGTCTCCGTGTATCGACAACTGGAACGCCTTGCACCCGGTGGACTGGTCAACTTCGGGCGTGGTGATCTCCTGCGCCGACTGGTGACTGATGTGGATTCCGCGGTCGACCTCCCTTTGCGCGTGGTACTGCCATGGCTGCAGGCAGCGCTCGTGGTCGCGGGTGCTCTGGTCTTCTTCTGGTGGCTGCTTCCCGTGCTTGCCGCATTCATGGCGGCGGTAGGGCTCATGGCCCTGACCCTGGTGCCATGGCTGATATCCCGCCTCACTCTGCGAGCCCAGGAGCGCCTTACTCCTGTTCGCGCTGAACTGTCTGCTGCAATGGTCAACGGGTTCTCTGCTGTTGCAGACCTGAATGCCCTCGGCGCCAGTGACCGGGCTCTTGGTCGACTCGCGACCATCGACGCAGAGCTCACAATGCACGGCCGTCGCGAGGCCTTCGGACTTGGACTGGCGGGTGCGCTGATGACAGTTGTTCAAGGGGCCGCGGTCGTCGGTGCAATCTGTCTGGTGACCCCCGCTGTCTCCAGCGGTCGGCTGGATGCGGTGTGGCTTGCCGTGGCCGCACTGCTGCCGATAGCGGTCTTCGACGTCCTGGCCACCCTTCCTGCTTCAGCGATTGCATTCCAGCGGGTGCGTGCGGGGGCGGTTCGCATCGCAGCGCTCAGCGGTATGCCAACCCCCGTTGACGAGCCGTCGTCTCCACGCGCAATTCCTGAAGGCTTCCAAGGCCTTGACCTGCTGGACCTCCATGCCTCATGGACGAATGACGTCCACGGGGACCTCGTATCAATCCAATTGAGCATCCATCAGGGCGAGCATGTCTTTCTCGTCGGTCCAAGCGGCGCTGGCAAGTCGACGCTCGCCATGGTCCTCATGGGATTCCTGCCCTACACGGGATCTGCGCTCATCAACGGCGTGGAGATTGCGGACTCTGACCATGACCAGTTGCGCGAGCGCGTGGGCCTCTTGGCACAGCGTGCGCACATCTTCGATACGACGATCCAGGAGAACGTGACACTCGGTCGAAGGGCTCTGGCGGAAGATGTCGTCTCGGCAGCGATCGGCGGTGCTCAACTGGACACCATGGTCGCGCGCCTGCCGCACGGCGCAGAGACTTCGGTTGGAGCCTTCGGCTCTGCGATCTCCGGTGGCGAGGCGCAGCGCATCGCGCTTGCTCGACTCATTGTCGAACCCCGCCCATTGGTGATTCTGGATGAGCCCACTGAGCACCTGGATCTTGGCACTGCGGACTCCGTGGAGGGGGTGCTTCGTGAGCAACTTGCATCGTTCACGACGCTGACCATCACCCATGCGCTTCTGGGCATCCCTGATGAGGCTCGGGTGATCGAGATGCAGGAGGGACGAATCACTGCCGAGGGAGCTTGCCGTGATCTCCAGGTGGGGCCCGGCTGGTTCGCACAGCAATGGCAGGCTCAGCGGGAGATCGCTTTGGTGGCCTCCGACCGGTCCCTGTTCAGGTCCAAGTAGGCAGATGTGAGAACGGTGAGGAAGGAGAAGCGGCAGCATGCATGATGGTCCCGTGACCAAGGATCAGGACAACGGCCTGCTCGCGGCTGTCGTTGGCGTCGCTGCTGGTCTGGATCTCGAAGCAACGCTGCTCCGGATCGTGCGCTCTGCGGTGGAACTCACCTCGGCGACTTATGGCGCGCTCGGCGTCCTGGGGCCTGATCGCCAGGTCGTCCAATTCCTTACGGTGGGGCTGGATGAGCAGCAGGTGGCAGAAGTGGGTCCCTTTCCACAGGGCAAGGGCATCCTGGGGCTGTTGATCGAGCACCCGGTGCCGATCCGACTGGACGATCTTTCCGAGCATCCGGCATCGGTCGGCTTCCCCCTGGGCCATCCGCCGATGAAGACCTTTCTCGGAGTGCCGGTGCATGTGCGCAATGAGGTCTTCGGCAATCTCTATCTGACCGAGAAGCGCAACGGGGAGGGCTTCACCGCTGACGATGAGCGTATGGTCATTGCCCTGGCAGCGGCAGCGGCAGTGGCGATCGAGAATGGTCGGCTGTACGAGTCAAGTCGACGACGAGAGGAATGGCAGCAGGCGGTTGCCGCCATCGCCACCAGCATTCTCTCGACGAACGATGGCGAAGGCGTCCTCCCCCTGATCGCCGAGCGTGCACGAACGATCTCCGGAGCCGACGCCTGCGTCATCGCCCTCCCCGACTCGCGTGGGGTACTGGTTGCTGAAGTCGTCGATGAGGACGACGCCAATCGCGTCAGCTCCTCGGAAGAGCCGCAGCGCTCGGTTCATCGACAACGGGCACGTCCGGAGCGATCAGCTGCGTTTTCAGATCTTGCGGCGGGATGGATCGGGCGCGAGATACCGGAGAACTCACTGCTGCATGAATCCATGAAGCACGGGCAGACCTTTCGCCAGTCCAAGGCGACGATCTATCTCGACCACGCTCGCAATTTCGGTTCCGTCGTCGCCGTGCCGATGCGTAGCGAGGATCGGTCAATCGGTGTGCTTGCCCTCATCTGGGACATTGACGTTCAGTCCCCTAATCGCGATGCCCTCGAATTCGTGGAGAGCTTCGCTGCGCAGGCGGCCGTGACGCTGGCGCTGGCAGAGGCGCAGCGAGAGCACGAGAAGCTGGCGCTCTACGAGGATCGAGATCGCATTGCACGTGATCTCCATGACCTTGTCATCCAGCGGCTCTTCGCCACGGGCATGTCGTTGCAAGGTACCTCGCGAGTAGGCGCGATGGACCCAGCCGTGGAGGAGCGAATCTCGAAGGCTGTCGATGAGCTGGATGAGACCATTCGCGAGATCCGCCAAACCATCTTCGCCCTGCACGAGCCTTCCTCCGGGCCAGCCTCCGGCGTGCGCGGGCGAGTGCTGCGGGAGGCCACTCAGTCGGCAGCACTACTCGGATTCGAACCTTCCGTTCGCTTCGTCGGACCCGTCGACTCTGTCGTCAGCAATCAACTGGCCGAGCATCTGATCGCGGCACTTCGCGAGGCGTTGTCGAACGCCATGAAGCATGCGCAGGCACAGCGCATCGACATCCTGGTCGAGGTCGATCGCGTCTCGGTGACACTCCTGGTCACCGACAACGGCATTGGAATCGATCGCGAGGGTCCAATGCGCAGGTCTGGCGTGGCGAATCTGTCAGCGCGTGCCCAGGAACTCGGCGGTTCCTGTCAGATCCAACGAGTTGCAATGGCGGGGGGGACCCGCCTTGCCTGGCGTGTTCCGCTCGACTGAACCTTGGCTCGCCCCAATGCTCAGGAGTTCTTGGAGTGCTGCTCGGCAGCCATGCGAGCGGCCAGCGCTGCGGCCTGGGTTCGTCGTTCCATGCCAAGTTTCGCCAGCAGGCTGGAGACGTAGTTCTTGACGGTCTTCTCGGCAAGGTGCATCGTCTCGCCGATCTGTCGGTTGGTGAGACCGTCGCCTATCAGGGTCAGAATCCTGTGCTCTTGATCTGACAGGCCCTGAAGGCGTTGATCCTGCTGGTCGCCGGAGCGAAGCCGGTCCAGGACTCTTTGAGTGGCGCCTGGATCGAGCAGTGACTTGCCTGCGGCCACCTCGCGGATTGCCGTCATGAGGTCGTTTCCCCGAATCTCCTTCAGCACATAGCCGGAGGCGCCAGCCATGATCGCGTCGAAGAGCGCCTCATCGTCTGCATAGGAGGTGAGCATGAGGCAGCGGACATCCGGTAGGTCGGATCGGATATCCCGGCAGACCTCGACACCTGATCCGTCGGGAAGCCGCACATCGAGCACGGCAACTGTCGGACGTGAGGCTGGGATCCGGTGGAGTGCCTCGTCCTTCGAGGAGGCCTCGCCGACCACTTCCATATCGGACTCGAGATTGATGAGATCAGCAAGACCTCGGCGAACGATTTCATGGTCATCAAGCAGGAAGACGCGAATGGGCTCGACGGGGCTGGGCATTGGGCCATTCTGCCCTAACCGATGACCAGCCATGGAGAAGCCAGGCGCTGAGTCATTCCAGGTTCCAGGGGATCGTGGGATCGGCTGGATCTGGTCGGTGCGTCATAGGCTTTCAGCATGACCTCGGTTGCGCTCATCCAGTTGGACGTGTCCAGCGCCGAGCCAGTCGAGTCGAGGTGCGCCCGCGCCCTGGACATGGTGGCACAGGCGGCCACCCGGGCCGATCTGATTGTGCTGCCCGAACTCTGGCACGTTGGTGCCTTCGACATTCCCGCGGCGAAGACCGATGCGATCTCACTGGACGGGGATCTGGCATTGCGGATGAGCGCAGCGGCGAGGGCTGCTAGCGCCTGGCTGCATGCGGGCTCCTTCGCTGAGCTCGCAGTCGACGGGCATCTGTTCAACACCAGCCTGGTGTTCGATCCGGCCGGTGAGCGCATTGCGACGTACCGCAAGGTGCATCTGTTCGGCTTCGAATCTGGGGAGGCTGCAGAGCTCTCGAGTGGTGATGAGCTCGTATGCGTGAGCACGCCACTTGGCAGGACGGGCTTGGCCACCTGCTACGACCTGCGCTTCCCAGAGTTGTTCCGTGCCCTGACTGACGAAGGCGCAGATTCGTTCGTCATCTCGTCCGGTTGGCCCATGGCGCGCCTGGAGCACTGGAAGGTCCTGGTGCGTGCCCGAGCGATCGAGAATCAGGCGTGGGTCCTCGCGTGCAACGAGGTTGGACTGCAGGGACCTGTCGGTGACCAGATAGCGCTCGGAGGCTGCTCGCAGGTGGTGAGCCCAGCAGGGGATGTCGTTGCCTGCGCCGATGACTCAGAGTCGATCCTCATCGTGGAAGTCGATGCATCAGCGGCAGAGCAACTGCGCACGTCGTTTCCCGTGCTGCGCGACATGCGCATTCACGGCTCATTCACTTCGTGAGTTGACGCTCCAGACCGATCACGACAATCGGATTGCTTGCAGGCTTGAGCCAGGTGACCAGTTCGCGCATGCGCACCTTGGGCATGCTGATGCATCCTGCCGTCGGGACTCCCTTGGAGACGTGCAGAAAGATCCCACCACCGCGGCGCGTGTTCGCGGGTTGCGAAGCGCGGTTGATCCCGTCAGCAGTGCGCACGATCGGTCCTGGCGGGGCGTTGAAGTCCGTGGCCACGACGTAGTCGTACTGCGGTCCCATCTGCCAGAGGTGCTCGACGAATCTCCCATAGGACGCCCATGGGCGTGGCGCCGACTGGAAGAGGTTGTATGTCGCAGGCACTCGCGGGTCGTACGTCCACGCGTCATCGTGATCGACACGAACATATGGGAGGTGCGCCCCTGGATCGGGCTGCCTGCCGAATGCCGAGGTCAGGCGGTACCGGCCCATCGGTGTCTTGCCCGTCGACTGGATGCGCTGATTCCCGGCCACGAGGCCATGGATGCCAAGGAAGACCGGCGTTGGTCTGCCGATCTGCGTCCAGCGCCCAGCTGAGCGTTGGTAGGTGCGCAGGGTTCCCTTGGTCGACGTGAGCGCTGGCGCGGATACCAGCACCACTTGATCCGAGCTCGTGACGGTCTCGAGGGCGGCTGGCTGATCAGCGAAGGCTGGTCCGGCCCAGCCGGACAGTGCGAGAGCCACCACGGCGGAGCCGATGACATGCCGCACTGCGCACCGGCTCACTGCGACAGGCGCCGGTCGCGTTCGGCTATTCGAGCCAGGCGCTCGTTGTAGGCAACCATCTCCGCATTGCCGTCGCGATCGGCCTGTCGGTCGGCTCGCGCATTCTCCCTGTCATCGCTGCGAGCCCATTGAACTGCGATGACGACCATCACCATGATCGATGGGATCTCGGCCAGTGCCCAGGCGATCTGCCCGCCGATGAGCGAGTCCTGCACGAGACTGGTGACCCACGGAGGCTGCACGACCCCGTACCACTCTGGTGCGAGTGAGAGGTCAGAGCTCATCATGAGAATGACGGCGAAGAAGCCATGCACGGATATGGCGAGCAGCAGGAGCATGAAGCGCCCCCAGTACGGCAGTGGCTTCGGACGTGGGTCGATGCCCATCACCACCCAGTAGAAGAGGTAGCCCGCGAGCAGGAAGTGCAATTGCATGTAGATATGCCCGACGTGGCTGCCCATGAGCCAGCCGAAGGCGGGGGTCAGGTAGAGGCCGTAGAGCCCGATGACATAGACGAAGAACACGTAGAACGGGTTGGTGAGCAGTCGAGTGACCCAGCTGTGCAGGAACCAGACAAGCCATTCGCGTGGTCCACGCTCGTTTCCGTGTGACGGTTTCAAGGCTCGTAGGGCAAGGGTCGCCGGTGCCCCGAGAACGAGCAGGATCGGTGCCAGCATGGCCATCGTCATGTGCTCGGTCATGTGCAAGGCGATCGACACCTGTGCGTAGTTGGCAATGCCGGCGTTGGTGCACCAGATGACGACACCGATGCCGCCCAGCCACGAGATGGTGCGGCCCCAAGGCCATTTGTCGCCGCGCGCGCGCAGACGTGCAACTCCATAGCAGTACAGGCCTGCTGCGATCAGTGATCCCGTGAAGAAGAAGGGGTCGAGATGGAAGCCGAGGACGACAGAGCTCACTGTTGGCGCTGGTGGGTACGCGAATCCGAGAAGACTCTCGCCGAGGGTCGTGAACTGCGTCTCGATGCGCGGTGGGGCCGAGGATGCCAACGCGACGCCCAAGGCGATCGCCACGCCCATCGTGAGCAGCTCGAGTGCGGCGACGCGAATGAAGACCTGACTGCGTGAGCTCGTGAGCGATGCGGCGACGCGGTGGCGCATCTGCCAGCCGATGGCTGCAAGTGCGACGAGCACCAGGACCTTGACGATGGTGATCTGGCCGTAGCCAGTGGTGAGCAGTTGCGACGCTGAGTCGAGCCTGGTGTACGCGTTGCCGAGTCCGCTCGCCGCGACGAGTGCAAAGGCGATGAGAGCGATGCTGGAGAACCGCTGGACCGATCGCTGCACGGGTATGTCACGACGCAGGGCATGCAGTGCCAGTGCCAGGAGGCCGCCGATCCAGAGGAAGGCGCCGAGTACGTGTGCGACACCGGATGTCAGTGCCAGGGCGTGGTCGCCGAGCCCCGACCCGTGACCGCCGAGCGACGGCAGTGCGGCGGCGAGGAGCGACACCACCAGCCAACCGAGGCCGGCCCCGGTTGTCGAACTCACGAAGCAGCCTGCTGCGACCACGACCGCGATCAGGGCGATTGCAAGCAGGGCCCGAGTCGCCGGGATGTCGTTGGCGTACGTCGCGATGAGCTGAGGGTTCAGCACCTGGCCTAGGGTCAGTCCGAGGACATCGGCCAGTGCGAAGACCATCTGCACGAGAGCCAGAACAGCCCAGATGCAGGCCGCGGTACCAGCGCGCACGAGGTCCTGCCTTCCGGCAGGCGAGACCACTCCCTTCTTGCCGGCGGGGTCCAGCACGCTGGCAGCCAACAGCCAGCCGATGGTCGCCAGGGCTGCGAGGTCGGTCAGCAGCCGCAGGATCGGCGTGCCCCAGACCACGAGGGGTCCAGGATCGGGCAGCCCGGATGCAGGTGGCTCATAGCCGCCGCCGCTGATCACCAGGGCTACCGACAGCACGCTGATGAGAGCTGCGACGAGTCCCAGGCCGATGAGGGCGACGGGAACCCGAGTCGGCTGCCCTGTCTGCACCAGCCGGCTCATCCCCTGCTCCATCTGCCCACTCGACGACCTTACGCGCCTGTCTCGCGAGTGGCCCACCGACGGCTACTTCGTCAGGCGTGGCGCCTCATAGACCTGCCTGTGCGTCTTGCCGTTGCTCGAGGTGGTCACCGTGATCGAGGTGAACACCCGGTTTCCGTCAATCGTCTTCGGCACGGTCAGCGAGACTGTTGCGGGGGCGTCGATGAACTTCCCGGCAGCGCAGTTCGGCTTGCAGTCATTTTCCTGGAAGATGCCAGTCGCCTTTGCCGTGCCTGAAGTCCACGAGGACCACTTGAGATCCTTGAGCAGGCTGTTGGCATCCGCACACGTCAGGATGTACGACTTGGGCTTGGTCTCCAGCACGGTGCCGGCATTCGTGCAGGCGACGATCTTCGTCTTGCTGGGTGCGGCGGGGGCAGCCTGAGCCAGTGGGGCAAGGGCTGCCCCGATGACGAATGTGGCGGCAGCGGCGACAGCGAGAGTGGAACGCATGAGTCCTCCTGGGGCTTGGGGTAACGACGAGTATGACGGCGTCAGCGCCGAAACAGTTCCCCAACGGCTTCGGCCTGCCTCACCAGCACACCAGGGCACGGCATTCGACACAATGGGGGCATGACCTTCCGCCCTTGGCTGACGTCGAAGACGCCAATCGCGCCGCCGAAGTCGGCAAACCCGACGTGGCGCTCCCTGCTCTATGCAGGTGTCGTCACGGGAGCCTGGGCCGGATTGGCCGCCCTTGTCGTCTATGGACTTGGCAGGCTGCTTGGGGTGCCCTTCCTCACCGCACCGCGCGAGGGTGACGAGTTGCGGATCGTGCCCTGGTTCGTGCCGCTGGCAGTGCCCTTCGCGGTGGCAGTGCTGGGCGCCCTTGCTTCGAGTCTGGTGCTCGGTCGGCGCCATGCCAAGCAGGTGGTGCTGTGGGCTGGTGGCCTGATCGCAATCGCTTCGATTGCCTGGCCAGCGCTGCAGCCGAGCGGGGTGCTTTGGTCGACAAGGATCTGGCTGATGGTCATGCACGCAGTTGCCTGGTTCCTGATCGTCCCTCAGATCGCCCGCATTGCGGGTGACTCAGAACCCGATGCGAGCCAGGCGCGGGAGCTCCTGAGCGAAGTCCAGCGATGACGACAACGCGTGTGGGCAGTCGCGCATTGCCCGTGGCAGCGTTTATCGCGATGCGACCCCGTCAGTGGTTGAAGAACTCCTTGGTGTTCGCGGCCCCGCTCGCTGCGGGGTCGGTTTTCGAGTCCTCGGTCCTCTGGCCGACGGTCGGCGCGTTCGTCGCCTTCTGCATGATTGCCAGTGCCACGTACCTGATCAATGATGTGCGCGATGTCGACACCGACAGGCAGCATCCGACCAAGTGTTTTCGTCCGATTCCTGCGGGCGAGCTGGCGCCCGCCATCGCAATTGCGATGGCCATCGTCCTGGTCATCGTCTCGATTGCCCTGTCGTACTGGATCAGACCTGAGCTGGCGGGCGTGATCGCGATCTACTTCGTCTTCACGCTGTCGTACTCCCTTGGCCTCAAGAACGAGCCGGTGATCGAGTTGGCCCTGCTCTCGATGGGGTTCCTGCTGCGGGCGATTGCAGGAGGTGTCGCCTCTGATCTTCCGATCTCGCAATGGTTCCTGATCGTCGCCGGTTTCGGTGCGCTCTACATGTCGGCGGGCAAGCGCTACTGCGAGTTGACGCGTCTCGAATCGCCCGCATCCGATGGAGCTGCTGTCAAGCGCAAGAGTCTTGATGGATACACGGCTGGCTATCTGCGCTTCGTATGGGCTCTGGCGGCGGCCGTCACCATTACGGCCTACTGCCTTTGGGCCTTCGAGGTCGGAGTCGCTCCATCGACTGTTCCATGGGCGCAGTGGAGTGTGCTCTTCTTCGTCCTGGGCATCCTTCGCTATGGAGTGGGAATTGATCGTGGGAATGCTGAAGCGCCCGAGGACGCTGTGCTGCATGACCGTGTCCTGCTGTCGATCGGCTTGGCATGGGTGCTCCTGTTCGGCCTAGGCGCATTGGGGGTTTGAAATGACACCGTCACTTTCAGTGACCGAGGGCGAGCAGCTGCTCACCGGCTGGGGTCGCACCTGCCCGAGCCTGGCGCGCGTACAGCCCTGCGCGTCCGTTGAGGATGTGCAGACCGCGATTCGCCAGGCTGGTCCTCGAGGTGCTCTCGTCAGAGGACTGGGTCGTTCCTATGGAGACGCTTCGCAAAGTGGTGGCGGAACGGTGCTCGACCTGCGAGCGATGTCGGGTGTCGCCTATGACCCGCTGTCTGGAACTGTCACCGCCGGCGCAGGGGCGAGCCTCGATGAGATCATGCGCAGCATCGTGCCGCAGGGCGCCTTCGTTCCTGTCACCCCGGGAACACGCATGATCACGGTAGGCGGGGCAATCGGGGCTGATGTACATGGGAAGAACCATCACGTCGATGGCACCTTCGGTACCCATGTTCAGAAGATGACGCTCATCGATGGCAATGGAGAGATCCGCGAACTGGCACCATCGGGTGAGACAGCTGCTCAGTTCTGGGCGACCATTGGCGGCATGGGGCTCACCGGTGCGGTCGTCGAAGCAACCTTCGACGTGATCCCGCTGACGAGCTCGCTCATCAGCGTCGACACCCAGCGCGTGAGCAACCTGGACGATGTCATGGCCCGGATGGCTGAAGGGGACTCGGGATATCGGTACACGGTCGCCTGGATCGATTCGGTCGCATCGAGTGGTCGCGGCATCATCACCAGTGGTGATCATGCCCCGGTCGATCAGCTGTCGGACAAGCAGCGCATCAAGGCGCTGGCCTTCGACCCCAAGGCATTGGCCACGGCCCCTGCCATATTCCCGAGCGGGTTGCTGAACAACCTCACGATCCGTGCATTCAATGAGGCGTGGTTTCGCAAGGCGCCCAGGAGTCGCGTCGGTGAGCTGCAGTCGATCGGCGCCTTCTTCCATCCGCTGGACGGCATCCAGAACTGGAATCGCATCTATGGACCCCGTGGATTCCTGCAGTACCAATTCGTTGTCCCGGATTCAGCCTCGCATGTGATTCGCATCGCCCTTGACCGGCTTCGTGAGGTTGGTGCACCGAGCTTCCTGACGGTGCTGAAGCGATTCGGCCCGGCAAACCCCGCCCCTCTGTCCTTTCCGCAGGCAGGCTGGACTTTGGCTGCTGATGTGCCAGCACGCATTGAAGGGCTGGGTGCCACGCTCGATGAACTCGATGAGCTCATCACCGATGTCGGTGGGCGCCTGTACCTGGCAAAGGACTCCCGTCAGTCTCCCCAGATGTTCGCGCGCACCTATCCTCGCCTGGCCGAGTGGCAACTCGTGCGAGATGAGCTCGACCCGCGAGGAGTCTTCACGTCCGATCTAGCACGCAGGCTTTCCATTTAGCGAACTGAGGGAAACACATGAATGACGCACTAGGCGAGCCGCAATCAGTGCTGGTGCTCGGCGGAACCAGCGAGATCGCTCTTGCGACGGTCAAGGCATTTCCGCGTGCCCGGCTTCGCAGGGTTGTGCTCGCGGCTCGGCCGTCTGCTCATCGTGATGCTTCAGTCCTCGCGCTGACGCAAGCAGGAGTCAGTGGCGTCACCGGCATCGATTTCGACGCCCGCAGCACCGACACGCACGGTGCTTTCATCGACGGTGTCTTCGATGCCGGAGACATCGACGTCGTTCTCCTGGCCTTCGGAGTACTGGGAGACCAGGAGGCCGCTGAGGCTGATCCGCACCTTGCAGTGGAAGTCGCAACCACCAACTACACAGGTGCCGTGAGCGTCGGCCTTCACGTCGCCCGTCGACTCCGTCTCCAGGGTCATGGGTCCCTCGTCGTCTTCTCGAGCGTTGCCGGGGACAGGGCGCGCCGGTCGAACTACATCTATGGATCGACCAAGGCTGGGCTGGATGCCTTTGCCCAGGGCCTCGGTGATGCGCTGTACGGCACAGGCGCCCATGTGCTGGTCGTGCGTCCGGGGATGGTGCGCACCCGGATGAGTGCGGGCCTTCCCGAGGCTCCAATGACCCTTGACGCAAACGTGGTCGCGGACATTGTCGTCAAGGCGCTGCGCAAGGGGCGCGAGACGGTCTATGCCCCTGGGCCTCTGCGCTTGGTCATGGCGGGGCTGAAGACCTTGCCCCGACCCGTGTTCAGGAAGCTGCCGCGTTAGCTCGCTCATGCTGCGAAAAGGGCCACCTTCGGGGTCAGTTCTTGGGTCTGGCGAACGTGCGCAGTCGAAAGTGAGAGACTGCGATTCATGCCTCATAACCCTGACCACGGACATCCTCGCCGCTGGTGGGTACTCATCGTGCTCTGCTTGGTGCTGGTCACGATCAGCATGCAACTCTCGATCCTCAACACTGCCCTGCCGACCTTGGTTCGTCAGCTGGGTGCCACGGACGAGCAATTGCAGTGGATCATCGACTCCTACATTGTCGTGCTGGCAGGCCTCACGCTCACGGGGGCTGCTGTCGGAGACAAGTACGGGCGCAAGAAGGCTCTCGTCATCGGTCTGGGCATCTCAGTGGTCACGGTCATCGGTGCCTCGCTCTCGACAGATCCTGCGCAGTTGATCCTGTGGCGCGGGCTCATGGGCGTAGGTGCGGCGCTGACCTTCCCTGCCACGCTGTCGATCCTGGTCGACGTCTTCCGCGAGGCCAATGAGCGACGCCGGGCCATTGCCTACTGGTCTCTCATGAATGCCATAGGAGCCTTCATCGGTCCGATCACCGGCGGCCTCCTGCTGGCCTGGTTCAGCTGGCAGGCCTGTTTCCTGGTGAATGTCCCGCTGCTGCTCGTCACCATCGGACTGACCGTGCTGATGGTCCCCGATTCACGGGACCCATTCACCGCACGTTTCGACCTCCTGGGCGCGCTGCTGTCGACCGTTGCCCTTGCCTCGTTCATCTGGTCGGTGATCGAGGCTCCGGGTCACGGATGGACGAGTCTGCCGATCCTTGCTGGTTTTGCCGTCGCCATCGGCTTTGGCGCACTCTTCTTCGTTTGGGAGAACCACACCGCCACGCCAATGTTCGAGCTCACTCTCATGAAGAGCCCGCAGTTGAGCGCTGCTGCCCTCACGCTGACCGTGGCCTTCGTGGCGATGTCGGGTTCGATGTTCCTTGCAACCCTGTGCCTGCAGCTTGTCAAGGGCTACACCCCGCTCCAGGCTGCGATCGCCACTTCGGGACCTGTCGTAGTGGTCAACATCCTCGTGGTTCCCCGTGCGCCGTGGATCATGCAGCGCTTCGGCCTGCGCAGGACGATCGCCTTCGGCACCGCAATGACTGGCGTTGCAGCCCTCGTGATGTCAACGACCTCGACAACCTCGCCCTATTGGATGCTGGGACTGGCATTCGCCTCCATGGCAATGGCGTTCAGCATCTTCATGCCGGCGAGCACTGAAGCCATGATGACTGCGGTTCCCCCGGAGAAGTCGGGTGGTGCGTCTGCGCTCAACCAGATCACTCGCCAGACCGGACAGGCCCTGGGTGTGGCCTTGCTCGGAGGCCTGGCAACGGTTGGATTCCAGCGCTATTTCAGCCAGCAGGCGCCTTCGATCCCACAGGTCTCAGCTGAGGATCTGCAGCATGCGAATGCGTCGCTCTCAGCTGCGGTGCATGTTGCAGACTCGCTCCCTGAATCCCTGCATGCGGCACTCATGGAGATTGCAGGCAATGCCTACATCAGTGGGATGCGGATCGCCCTGATCGTCGCGGCGGTACTGGCGTTCATCGGTGCTGCCTATGCGGTCAAGGCGATCCCAGCGAGAATCTCGCAGGCTGGTGTTCCCCATCAAATCCTGAGCGAAGTCGACGATATTGCGACATGATGCTTGAGGCTTGAAACCTTGAGTCGATACGTGGAGAGAGTGAGCGATCGTGCGCTACGCCAGACTCGGCAACTCCGGACTGTCAGTCTCACGTATTTGCCTCGGGGCGATGAGTTTCGGCGAAGCTGATCGAGGTCCTCACGCTTGGACTCTGAATGAGGATGACAGTCGCGCCATCATCAAGTCCGCACTCGATGCTGGAATCAACTTCTTCGATACTGCGAACGTGTATTCGGCAGGCAGCAGCGAGGAGATTCTCGGACGAGCGCTCAACGACTTCGCAGATCGCGATGAGGTGGTCATTGCGACCAAGGTGCATGGGCCTATGCGCAAGGACGTCAACGCGGGCGGTCTTTCGCGCAAGGCGATCATGACCGAGATCGATCGCAGCCTGGAGCGACTTGGCACTGACTACGTGGACCTGTATCAAATCCATCGATTCGACTCGCGCACTCCGATCGAGGAGACGATGGAGGCCCTGCACGATGTCGTCAAGGCAGGCAAGGCGCGCTACATAGGTGCTTCCTCGATGTATGCCTGGCAATTCGCCAAGATGCAGTACACGGCCGATCTCAACGGATGGACTCGATTCATCTCCATGCAGGACCACTACAACCTGCTCCATCGTGAAGAGGAGCGCGAGATGCTCCCACTGTGCCGGGATCTCGGCGTCGGCGTCATCCCGTGGAGTCCTTTGGCGCGTGGACGGCTCACCCGTCCATGGGACACCGTGAGTGCACGAAGCGAGACCGACGAGTTCGGCCAGACGCTGTATCACGAGGATGATTTCGTCATCGTCGAGCGTGTTGCCGCCCTGGCCGAACGACTCGGGCTGCCGACCGCACAGGTGGCACTTGCCTGGGTCCTGCAGCAACCAGGGGTCACAGCGCCGATCGTCGGCGTGACCAAGCCGCACCATCTGTCTGATGCAGTGGCGGCCGTCGATGTGATGCTGCAGCCTGAGGACATGCTGCTGCTGGAAGAGCCGTACACCCCCCGGGCAGTCGCCGGCTTCCGTTGATGGTTCGCGATACCTTCGCTGCCCTTGGCATTCCGAACTATCGGAGGTTCTTCGCCGGGCAGGCCATATCGCTCATTGGCACGTGGATTCAATCCGTGGCCATGGCCTGGTTGATTCTCGAGATCTCGGGCTCTGCAGCATCCATCGGACTGGCTGTGGCCCTGCAGTTCCTGCCTGTGCTGGTCTTCGGCCCCTACGGTGGCGTTGTCGTCGATCGAGTGGACAAGCGCAGACTCCTGATCACCACGCAGTCACTTGCCGGCGTGCAGGCGGGACTCCTGGCCGTTCTGGTGCTGACCGGTCATGCGAACATCGTCCTGGTCCTGATCCTCTCGCTCTTCCTCGGATTCATCTACGTGTTTGACATGCCGGCGAGAGCTGCCTTCGTTCGCGAGATGGTCGATCCGGAACTTGTTCGCAATGCCGTGAGCCTGAACTCGGTTGTGATCAATGGCGCTCGAATTGTTGGTCCCGCACTGGCGGGAGTCATGATCGCCTCGATAGGCCTTGGATGGTGCTTCGCAGCGAATGCTGCAAGCTTCGTCGGCGTGATCACGGCCTACGCAATCATGCGAAGTGATCAGCTCATCCCGGTGGAGCCTGTTGAACGGGCACCGGGCCAGCTCCGTGAAGGCATGAGATACGTATGGCGCAACCCTGATCTGCGGGTGCCCCTGATCATGATGGCCGTTGTCGGCACGCTCACCTACGAATTCCAGGTGGTGCTGCCTGCACTCACTTCAGAGACATTCGACAGTGGAGCACAGAGCCTTGGACTGCTCTCGGCCGCTATGGGAGTCGGCGCTGTGATCGGCGGCCTCATCAGCGCGACAAGGCAATCAAGCGGAATCAGGGCCATCGCACTTGCATCAGGAGTGTTCGGGCTCGCTGTCTTCGCAGCTGCAGTGATGCCGTCAGTCATATGGGCGGCGGTCGCGATGATTCCGGTGGGTGCCGCCAGCATCTGGTTCACATCGGCCGGCAACAGTGCAGTGCAATTGCATACCGAGCCCCAGATGCGTGGACGCGTCATGTCACTGTGGACAGTCGCTTTCATCGGGAGCACTCCCGTGGGCGCGCCAATTGTCGGCTGGGTTGCCGAGACCGCGGGACCTCGATGGGCGCTGGGGCTTGGAGCTGCTGCTGCTCTGGGTGCAGGACTCTACGGAGCAAGATGGGCAGTGCGAATGAACCGAACTGCGCATGTCGCCTGACTGCGAGGTTCGAAATGTGCGGAACAGTCGAGAATAGAGTGCCCGCATGAGGCAGACGAATCGTTGGGCCGTCCTGGTGGTGCTGTCAGCGGCGCTCGCAGTCATCTCACTCGACAACACCATTGTCAATGTCGCGCTGCCGCGCCTGCAGGAGGATCTGGGAGCGACGACCTCGCAGTTGCAGTGGGTCATTGACGCTTACTCGGTCATGTTCGCCGGCACCTTGCTTCTTGCCGGCTCGCTCGGCGATAGGTTCGGTCGTCGACGCATGCTCATCATCGGCTTGTGCATCTTCACCCTCGGGTCCATCAGCGCGGTATTCGTCGCGAATGCGAACGAGCTGACGCTGTGCAGGGCGCTGATGGGCGTCGGAGGGGCGTTCATCATGCCGTCGACGCTCAGCATCCTCGTGCAGGTGTTTCCCGATCGAAGGGAACGAGCGCAGGCGATCGGCACCTGGGCGGCCGTTGCCGGCCTTGGCGTGGCGATCGGCCCGATTGTCGGTGGCCTACTCCTGGAGCATTACTCGTGGCACGCGATCTTCTTGGTCAATCCACCCATCGCGATACTCGTCCTCATCGCGGTGGTCATTCTCGTTCCCGAATCGCGTGATGCAGCAAAGCCGAGACTGGATCTGCTCGGTGCGGTGCTTTCAGGCCTGGGACTGATCGCCCTGGTCGTCACGATCATCGAGGTCCCAGATTCCGGCGTGAGTGCATCAACCATCTCGGCGGCAATAGCGGCAGTCCTGCTGCTCGGAGGCTTTGTCTGGTGGGAGAGACGAGCGCCGCGCGCGATGCTGCCCCTTGAATTCTTCAAGCAGCGACTGTTCTCGTCATCCATCGTGATCGTCGGCCTCGTCTATTTCGCGCTGATGGGTGCCATGTTCTTCCTTCCGCAGTTCCTGCAGCTCGTGCAGGGCATGACCCCGCTGCAATCGGGAGTCGCGGTACTGCCTGGCGCCGGTGGACTCCTGGTTGCGTCCTTGGTCAGCCCGCGGCTCGCCGAGAGATTCGGCTCGCGCCGCATGGTCGTCATCGGCATGTCCATCGTGACCGTCGGGATGATCGGCTTCAGCTACCTCTCGTCGTCAACGCCGTATGCCTACGTCGGCATCACCTTCGGCATCGTGGGAGCGGGCCTGGGCATGACCCTTCCCCAAGCGACCAATGGAGTCCTTGCCTCTGTGCCGACAGAGCGCTCTGGGATGGGGTCGGCAGTCAACGATGCGATGGGCGAACTGGGCGGGTCCTTCGGTGTTGCCATTCTCGGAGCCACCATGTCGGTGACGTATCGGCAGAACATCGAGGCCGCCATTGCCGCTGCCGGCGAGCAGGTCAATCAGCTGCCAGCGGGTGCGCTGTCTGCAGCGCGCGAGTCCTTGGCTGCGGCCTCGATTGCGGCCGGTCAGATACCCCAGGGCGTGTCAGTGATCTATCGTCGAGTAGCCGGTGAGGCCTTCGTCTCGGGCATGACCTGGGCGCTGTTCATCGGTGCGTTGATCACGGCCACCGGGGTTCTGGTGGCCTGGCGCTTCATGCCGCAGCAGGTGGAACGGGTCGAGGAGTAGTCCAATCACATGTCGTTCATGGCTGCTGACGTCTTCTTCACGTGGACGAACTCGGTGTAGGCGTCGACCACCTCTTCAGGATCGCCCTGCATCATGAGCTTGCCATGATCGAGCCAGATGCACTCAGTTGACATGTTGATGATCGTGCGAAGGGCATGCGAGATCAGCAGCATGGTGCTCGAGTTGTCGACCAGCTCCATCATGCGCTGCGATGCCTTCTCCTTGAACACGGCGTCGCCAGTCGACAGTGCTTCGTCGATCAGGAGGATGTCCGGGTCGAGGTGGACTGCGACGCTGAAGGCCAGACGAGCGCCCATGCCGGATGAATACGAACGCATGGGCATATCGATGAAGTCTCCGATGTCGGCGAACTCCGCAATGCGCTCGTAGCGCTCCTCGAGCTCTTCCTTGGTCAGCCCGGCTGCCAGGCCGCCAAGGATGATGTTCTCGCGGCCGGTGAGTGCTCGGTTGAAGCCAACGCCCAAGGACAGCAGTGTGCTCGTGCGGCCTGCGACCTCGATGCGCCCCCGGGTCGGTGGAACGATGCCGGCGATGGTGCGCATGAGCGTGCTCTTGCCGGCGCCATTGTGTCCGACGATGCCCAGGACGGTACCTCGTTGCACCTCGAAGGTGACGTCCTTCAATGCCTCGACGGTCTTGACTGACCGCTTGCCCCGCCCCAGGCGGACGACGGCCTGCTTCAGCGTCGGCCGCTTCTCGAACGTGGTGCGATAGGTGACATCGAGCTCCGTGACGGATACGGCGATGTCCTCTGAGATCTTTCGTTCGGCAATCTTCGGGATGAGGGTGTCGTCCTCTTCGTCGATCACAGTGCACCTCCTGTCGGGTTCATCATCAAATCCGCACCGCGAACTCGCGCTCACGCGAGATGAACCAGAAGGTGCCGAGAATGAGGGTGCCGAAGGCCCAGGCTGCCGATCCCAGCCACCAGGTCAGTGGCGGCATGGTGCCGCGGATCAATGTGTCGGTCCAGACTCCAAGCAGGGGGTAGAGGGGATTGAAGACCTCGAACTTCAGCATCCATGGCTTCATCTGATCGGCGAAGTAGAGCACTGGTGACAGATAGAGCCAGATGCGAGTGGCATAGGGCAGCAACTGGGTGGTGTCGCGGAAGTACACCTGCACGGTGGCCATCAGGGCTGAGAGGCCCATGGCGAAGACGAAGATCAGCAGGAACGCTGGAATGGCCATGAGCTGGACTGGACTGAAGTGAATCGTGTTGAGATCGAAGCACGCACCCGTCGCCTGGCTGCACTCCTGGGAATGCGGACCGGCGTAGTCGAAGTAGATGAAGAAGGCCAGCAGGATCCCGAGCGAGGGCAGGAATCTGAAGAAGGCCGTGCGCAGTGCCGAGAAAGGGAGGAGCAGCAGGGGGAAAGCGGTATTCAGCACCAGGCTGCCGCCCTTGACGACCGAGTCCGCGCCATTGGTCATGACTGTCTGGATGAAGTTGAAGGCGAAGAGGCCTGCCAGCAGGTGCATGAAGAAGTCGGGTCCGGCGCTGCCGCCGCGGATGACATTGACCAGCAGGAAGTAGACAGCAGCATTGAGTGCCGGGCTGATCACCAGCCAGAACTGGCCGAAGAAGGTGTTGGTGTGGGCTGCGCGCATCGTGGCGCTGGAGAGCTCGGCAGCGAAGTGGCGTCGTGACCAGAGCGTGGCGAAATAGGTGGTGAGACGAGGCAGTCCGGCGCGATGGGGCAGGAAGACCTGGACCGTGCGCTCCTGCGTGGGGGCGCCGCGGCTCATTGCTTTCCTACCTTGGTCATGATGATTCCCACCTTAAGAGGCGACAGGGCCTGCGGATGCGCGGCATTGGCCGAACCCGGCGCATTGGCTAGGACTCGAGCGGGATCTGGACGCCTTGGGCCGACAGGCGGTCGACCATCTCGCCGTAGATCCGGTCGATTTCCCTAGTGGTGGCCTCATCGAACTGGGTGCGCCAACGCCCGACGTGGGCGTTGGACGCATTGACCGTCTCGTCGAACCAGCCCTTCATCGTCGGATCGACGGGCACATTCAGGAAATCGCAGATCCGCTCGAGGGTGCTGTCCCGATCACGATCGACCAGGTCGAGCATGTCGACGATGATGCAGCGGCCAGGTCGGCTTGCCAGGGTCGACTGGTGGATGAGCAGCGAGCGCTTCTCCCACTGGCGCAGCGAGGCGAAGATCTCATTGGGCCCGAAGGTCTGGGCCACGAAGGAGGCTGCCACATCGCGACCGTCACGGATCATGCCGATGACCTGGGAATCTGGATAGATCGGCTCGATCTGGTCGGAGATGCGGGCATTGGCGGGCGTTGTGTCGACCCATCTGCGGCCGTTGGCGTTGATCGCCACCTTGCGCATGATGGCGTAGGTGAACGCCTGTGACGCGGCGATCGGGTCGCGGCCGAATTGGTCGAGATAGTCCTTGCCCAGGGCGTCGACCTCCTCGATCGTGATCGAAGTATGCAGACCGATCTTGGCCGCACGCCAGAACCACAGCGTCTTGGTGCGCTCGAGGCAGAACTTCGCCTCTGACTTGGCCTTGCGGCGCTTGAGCCAGGGTCCGCGAGTCATGGTCAGTGCCTCGGCGACGCCATGGTCATTGGCGAGGAACCGGATCTCAGGCGGATCAGTGAGCATCAGGTCAGGATGCTGGCCCAGGATCTGGCCCAGGATCGTGGAGCCACTTCGCCCGGTTCCGCCGACTAGGACAGGGTTCAGGCAATCTGCTCCACCTAAATTCACTCGCCGACCTTACTACAGCGCCAAATGAGCACCTTGCGAGTTTCATGGGTCAAGGACGGGCATCGGGTAGGCCTATCCTCGGCTTCCATGGCGTTCTTCTCCATCATCGTGCCGGTCTACAACGTGCAGTCGTACCTGCGCGAGTGCCTCACGTCAGTTCTCGAGCAGGATTTCGAGGATTTCGAGATCGTTGTCGTCGATGACTGCTCACCTGACCACAGTGGCGACATCGCCGATGAGATGGCGCGGGCGGATGCGCGGATACGACCCTTGCACCTTGAGAAGAACGTCGGCTTGGGTCATGCGCGCAATGCCGGTGTGGCGGCAGCCGAGGGCGAGTACATCCTCTTCCTCGACGGGGACGACACCTTCGCCCCCGGTTCGCTGAAGGCCATCGCCGACAAGCTGAACAGCAATGACCTTCCTGAAGTCCTGATCTACAACTACTCACGTGTCTGGTGGGACGGGCGCGAGGCGGTGAGCTGGGGAGCGGAGCAGCTGGCGAGCCTGTCCGTGGGCAGCTTCCAGCCCAAGGACCATCGTCGGCTCTTCAATCTGCTCCCCATCGCGTGCAACAAGGCGTATCGGCGTGATTTCCTGCAGCAGCTCGGAGTGAGCTTCCGCGCTGGTCTCTATGAGGACATCTCCTTCACCTATGCGGTCCTGCTCAATGCCAGGCGGGCGGTGACCCTCAACCGGGTCGTGCTCCTGTATCGGCAGCGAAGATCGGGCGGCAACATCCTGGGCACACCGAGCCCACATCATTTCGATGTCTTCGCGCAATACGACCTGGTGTTCGACGAGCTCGATCGCCTCGGCGTCAGCGACGGCGTGCGCAAGCATCTCTACGACATCATGGTGAATCACTTCGTCATCATCATTCGGCATCGAGGACGCATCGCCGCGTCGGAGCGCAAGCCCTTCTTCGCCCAGGCAACGCTGTCGGCGCGCAAGCATGCTCCACCGTCATCGGATGATCACGCGAAGAATCTGCCAAGTGATGTGCGGGGCCGACTGTTCCGCAAGGGCTCGTATCGTGCGTTCGCGCTGTACAACTGGGTGGACAGGAAGCGCATTCCGTTGCGCCGCTTCATTGGACGCATCTATTGGCCGTTGCGCCGCACCGTTCGCAAGGTCCGCGCGGTCGGACGACTCTGGTACGGCTTCTTCCGCAAGCTTCCATTGAAGGACGATGTCGTCGTGTTCTCTGAGTACTGGGGCACCGGCTATGGCTGCAATCCCAGAGCGATCTTCGAGGCCCTGCCGACCTATGCGCCACACCTCAAGGCCGTGTGGGTCATGGAGAAGGACAAGGTCGGCAAGCTCCCGCCAGGAGTCGCGCACGTCGCTCCCAACACCCTGAAGCAGTGGGCGGTGCTTGCCCGCGCCAAGTACTTCGTGAACAACGTCAATTTCCCGGGGGCCTTCGTCAAGCGCCCAGGGCAAGTCGTCATCCAGACGATGCATGGCACGCCATTGAAGTACTGCGGACTTGACGTGATGAATCATTCAGTCGCGAGCACTGCCATCGATCCGAATCGAAAGGCTCCCCGCAGGGGCGATCATGTCGTGGAGCTCGATCCCTCACGCAGTCGGCAGGAGTTCGCAGACCTGCTGCGTCGCAGTGACAATTGGGACTATGCCTTGAGTTCCAATGCCTATTCAACCGAGATGTGGAGTCACGCCTATCCGTGCTCGTACTCGTGGCTTGAATTCGGCTATCCCAGGAATGATGTGCTCGTCAATGCCACGGCGAGTGACATCGCTGCGAGCAGGGAGCGTGTCGGCGTGCGCCCCGATCAGACTGCGGTGCTCTACGCACCCACCTACCGTGATGTCGAGGGCGATACCTCGCTGCGCATTGATTTCGAGGAGCTGATCAGCCGTGTTCCCGAGGACTTCGTCTTCATCGTGCGGGCACACCACACGACGACCTTGGGGTCGCGGATCAAGGGTCTGGTCGCCTCGGGCCGAGTGATCGACGGCTCTGCATTCGCATCCATCATCGACTGCTACCTGGCAGCGGATCTGCTCATCACCGACTATTCCTCGGTGATGTTCGACTATGCCGTCCTGAACCGTCCGATCATCATCTACGCCGATGACTGGGAGGCCTACCAGGAGGCTCGGGGCACGTACTTCGATCTCCTTGCAGGACCGCCTGGTGCAGTTGCGTCGAATCAAGCGCAATTGAACGCGATCATGTCGAATGCTGAGTACCAGTCAGCCGAGAACCGGCAAAGGCTCGCTGAATTTCGCCGTCGCTTCTGCTCGTATGACCAGGGGACTGCGGCCAAGCGCGTTATTGAGCAGGTGATGCTGCAGTAGGCGATGGCGTGCCGCTCGCTGAGTCACTTGGCGAAGCCGTGGCCACAGGGCTGGATGTCGGCTGCGGAAGCGGAAGAATGGACGTGCCATTGGGCATGCTGTCGGCGATTCGACAGGTCGGCCCGGTGCAGTGGACCATGGCGTCGAGTTGAGCGTGCAGTTGGCCAATGATCGTGGGGTTGGTCGAACTCACGACATTGTTCATCTCAAACGGGTCGTTCTTCAGGTTGTAGAGCTCGACCTCACCGCTGCGGTACTCGACGTAGAGCCATTGCCTGCTGCGCAGTGCATGGAATGGGGGAGGCTCGAATGGTGTGTAGTCGGGATCGCCCGGGGTGGTGCGGGCCAGGCTCTCCGTCAAGGTCGCAGTGCGCCAGGGCACGTCTGCTTGGCCGGAGAGCAGTGGAAGCAGGCTTCGGCCGTCGACCCATTCAGGGGTGCTTGCCCCGAGCAGTTCGGCGATAGTGGGGCCGAGATCGACCATTGAGGTCGTTTCGTCAATGACGGCACCCTTGGCGATTCCTGGGCCGATGAAGATGGCGGGCACAACTGAATCCTCGCGGAACGCGGTCTGCTTGCCAGTGGCAAGACGATGGACACCGGCGTGGTATCCGTTGTCAGATGTGACGATCACCAGTGTGTCGTCGGCATGACCGGTCGCCTTGAGTTGGGCAGTGATCGCGTCGTAGGAGTCGGCTACGGATTCCGTTGATTGAAGCCGCTTGCGCCAGAGCCGGTCGAGGTTGGCAACGCGTGGAGCGGTGAGCACCGGGCGCGAGCTCAGCCAGTTGACTTCACCGGTTCCAGGAGTGTTGAAGGACGGGGTGCGCGGAATGGTGTCCGTGCTGTGCGTGCCTGCGTGACGCGCTGCAACTGGTGCCGGCACATGTGGGTTGTAGGTGGCCAACTCCATGAAGAAGGGAACCTTCACGCTGGCAATGTGCGCGATGGCAGCCGCGGTGAGCACATCATTGAGGAAGTGCTGCGGCTTGTTGCCGTAGCTCTTGAGTTTCCCGTTCTCGTTGAGTGTGTAGTTCCAGCCCACGTAGGCTTGATTCTTCGAGGTGGATGACACGAAGTAGTTCCAGCCAGGCGGGATGTAGGTCTCCGCCGGAGCGCCGGTCGGGAAACCGTTGAGGTACTTGCCAATGAGCGACGTGTCCACACCCGAGCGATTGAGCCAGGTTGGCAGGCAGTTCATCTCCAGATCGCGAGCGTAGAACTTCTCCCAACCACCGCCAGACTTCGGCACATTCGACAGCACGCGGTGGTTGTGCACGAACTGGCTTCTCATCAAGGACGTGCGTGAGGGGCAGCACAGGGAGTCGGTGACGACGAAGTTCGAGAGCGTGGTGCCCTGCGCCTTGAGCGCTGCCAGGCGGGGTACCTGATCGAAGGCTGCCCAGTCGAGGTCGTCGGCCAGGATCAGGACCACGTTCTTGATCCCCGACACTGAGCCGGTGGCCGGGGTGGTGGGCGGAGCCGATGGTGCCTGGGTCGAACCATCGACCAGGCCGGTCCCATCGGGTCCTGCCTCGCCGGCCCTGGCGGAATTGGTGACGCCGACGAGCAGCAGGGCAAGGACCGCTACGACAATCGTGATGATCGTGGCAGTCGTGACCTCGACCCTCTTGCGGCCGTGTACTTCGGTCAAGACGTCGCTCCAGGGAGTTCGGGTGAGGTGCTCGCAGGCAGGTTGTCCAGAATACGTCAGTTCCCGGTGAGGCCTGAATGACCTGTCGCTCCTCCCTCATGCGCGCCGCGTTCATGAGAGAAAGCCCACGTAGACTCCGCAACTCGACCATTGCCGCTGGGCTGCTGGAGGAATCATGACGAACGGCCGTCCAGCCGTGCCCACGATGTCCCCGCAGGCTCAGGAGAACCGTCGGGACGACATCCAGGGGCTGCGAGCCCTCGCGGTCGGATTCGTAGTGGCGTTCCACGCCGGGCTGCCGGTGCCTGGTGGTTTTCTCGGTGTCGACGTGTTCTTCGTCATCTCCGGATTCGTGATCACTGCGATGCTCGCTCGGGAGTGGGTGCGTACGCAGACCCTCCGCTTCTCGACCTTCTATGCCAGACGGTTCAGGCGCCTGACCCCGGCCCTGGCACTGCTGGTGGCAGTCGTCGTCCTCCTGTCGGCACTGATCGAGTCGCCGATGGGCGACCAGCAGATCGCCGCCAAGACCGGGCTGGGTGCGCTGCTGCTCAGCGCGAATATCGTGATAGCCGAGACGACTGGTGGCTATTTCGACGCTCCGGCGGCCTCGAACCCGCTGCTCAACACGTGGTCGCTGTCAGTTGAAGAGCAGTTCTACCTGATCTTCCCCCTAGTGCTCTTCCTCGGCTGGAGGCTCGCGCGCCGGCTCAATGCTCGCTGGGTGCCTGTTCTCTTCGTCGGGGCGGTCGCCCTGGTGTCCTTCGCCATTGCGATGCTCGAGGCGGCGGGGCACGACATCCCATTGATGCCGAGTTGGCTCGGCGGCTTCTATGGGCCGGCGAGCAGAGCGTGGGAGTTCGCTGCGGGAGCCCTGCTCGCACTTCTCGCGGCCAGGATCGAGCCGTTCATCGGCCGTGCAGTTGGCACGGTGTTGGCAGTTCTTGGCGTCATCGGGCTGGTGATCTCACTGGGAATCGTCAATGGCGAGACGGTCTGGCCAGGACCGTTGACCATTCTCCCCGTCGTGAGCACGTTGTTGCTGCTCATGGCCGGCTACGCAGTCACTAACCCTGTGAGTCGATTCCTGGGCACGCGTCCGTTTGTCGCAGTCGGCAACATCTCGTACTCGTGGTACCTCTGGCATTGGCCGCTCATCGTGTTCGCATTGATGCTGTGGCCTACGGCTCCAGGCATCGCCTTCGTCGCCGCTCTTGCCTCTCTTGTTCCCTCGTTCATCTCGTATCAGTGGGTCGAGCAGCCGATCCGCGGACTCCGCGATGTGAGCAAGCCACGAATGACACGGATCGTCGCCATCACCATGGTTCCCTCGATCGCTCTGGCCTTCGGCCTGTGGATCGCAGCAGACCACGGATTCTGGAGCCCGCGCGTGCAGGAGTTCGTCGCATCGGTCGCTCCGATGCATGCGGGAAACAAGGCGGGATGCAATAAGTCGATCGCTCCAAGTGATCGCAGAGCGACGGCCTGCACCTGGCATGCGGACGCACAGGGAACCCATGTGTATCTCGTGGGCGATTCGCATGCTGACCACTTCAGTGAAGCAGTGATCAATGCCACCGGCGCACTGGATGAACCACTCACCATTGCCACGGCAAATGCGTGCCCGTTCTACGACACGCATTTCCACTCGACTGCGGCGCCCCGTTCACCGTGCCGGCAGTTCGTGCAGAAGACCCTGGCATGGCTCAAGCAGCAGCCGCCCGGAATCGTCGTGATCGGCGCGTCGAGCGTCTACTGGAATTCGAAAGCCTTCTCCGCAGGTCCGAGTGCGGATGCGTTGACCAATGATCGGGATGCCAAGCGACTCAGCCTGCAGGCCGGCATGGAGTCGACGGTGCGACAGCTGCAGGAGTCAGGGCACCGCGTGGTCCTGGTTCAGGACGTGCCGTACTTCGCCTCTCCCTACGCTTCTGATCCCCATCGCTTCTCGGTCCTGGACATTGCCATCGGAGGCGATCTCGGGGAGCAGATGCCCCAAGACTTCGCTGACAGGAATCAGCAGGCCGCCCGCACTGCGATCAACGGGGTCGCCAAGGTGACCGGTGCTGACGTGCTGGATGTGCGTGGGCAGTTGTGCCCTGGCCGCCTGTGCACCACCGAACTCGGCGGGGCCTATCTCTACCGTGACGACGGGCACATCTCCATCGCTGCCAGCGAGCACCTTTCGGGGGTATTTGCGCAGATTATCGGACGGCAGTAATTCAGGATCTTTCATCTCAATAGGTACCTATACACCGTAGACTTCGGTTCCGATTCCGGGCATGATTGCGGACCTTCGGTCAGATTCGAGCAGGTGAAAGGTCTCCCATGAGCGGCGTGTTGAACGGTCTGAAGGTCGTCGAGTTCGGGGATGGGCTGTCCTGCGCGCAGGTGGGCAACCTCCTGGCCGACTTCGGGGCCGAGGTCGTGCTGATCGAGAATCCAGGCGGGGCGGTCCTGCGCAGGGAGCCTGGCTTCCTGTTCATCGCCCGCGGCAAGAAGAGCATCGTGCTCGACCGCGCCGAGGCGGCAGACCTCGAGGTCGCTCGCCGGCTCATGGCGGACGCTGATGTCGTGGTCACTCAGGAACGCGTCTGCGAGCTCGTAGCCCTCGGGCTCGATGCGACTTCGATCACGGCGCTCAACCCTCGACTCATCTATGCGCAGGTCACCGGCTTCGGCGAACAGGGGCCTTTGGCGGATGTGAAGGCCGACGAGGCCCTCGTCTCGGCCAAACTCGGCCTGAGTCACGCCTTCGGGTCCGCTACCGACCGGCCGGGTCCCAACTGGTCGAGCACTCCATGGGCCTCGTGGAGCGGCTCGCAGGCAGCCCTGCAGGGCATCTTCGCAGCGCTGCGCGAGCGCGAGACCAGTGGTGCCGGGCAGGTCGTGGGCACCAGCCTTGCCCATGCGCTCGGTGGGCTCGATCCCTGGCAGCAGACCAACGCAGCGCTGGCCCAGATCTTCCCCGACGCATTCCAGGGTGGCGGCATGATCCTGCGCGAGGACGGCGCGCCCTTCCTGAGCTACTCATACAAGCTGCTGGTGGCGATCACCAAGGACGGGCACTGGCTCCAGTTCGCCCAGGTCCAGCCTCGCCTGTTCCGCGACTTCATGACCGCATGCGAGCTCGATTGGATGTACGAGGATGAGAAGTGGGGCGACTTCGTGAGGATGTGCACGGACACCGTGCTCATACCACCGGATGCCTCGGGCGAGATGCGCTTCGAGTTCTGGAACCTGCTCTACGACATCGTGCAGGGAAAGACCCTTGCGGAGTGGAACGCCATCTTCGATCAATACCCGAACGTGTTCGCTGAGGTCTTCCGGCGCGGTACCGACCTGCTGCACCACAGGCAGCTCGAGGTCGAGCACCAACTGGTCACGATCAACGACCGAGAG
>Ga0172380_10000724_pt1 | contig 61022 bp, 55 predicted proteins | sample Leawe162metaG_FD_119747 | JGI IMG/M metagenome (GOLD analysis project Ga0172380, IMG submission 119747) | Leachate microbial communities from a municipal landfill in Southern Ontario, Canada - Leachate well 162 metaG | ecosystem: Engineered > Solid waste > Landfill > Unclassified | place... | reverse complement strand
CGGTCATGCTTGAGATCGAACTGGCCGCTTTTGTTGGGATGGGCGTCGAGCATTTTCTGGCGCATTTCCAGCACTTCTTTTTTCAGCGCCGCGGTATCACGTTCGCGAATCAATACCTCATGGCGAATCTGTTCGAAACGCGCGCCGATTCCGCATCTCCGGCACAGTACCGGGCGCGCGTCAGGGCCTGGTGTTCCCACACCCAGGCCTGGCTGTGCTGATACTGGGCGAAGGCCTCGACCGAGCTGACCAGAAGCCCGCTGGCGCCGTTGGGCCGGAGGCGCAAGTCCGTGTCGTAGAGCATGCCGGCAGGGGTCAGGCTGGTGAGCCAGGAATTCATGCGCTGCCCCAGCTTGGCATAAACCTCCGCGGCTTCCTGTGCGTCGTCGTCGTAGAGGAAAATGATGTCGAGATCGGACACATAGCCGATTTCCTTGCCGCCCAGCTTGCCGTAGCCGATGATCGAGAAACGCGGCTGTTCGCGGTGTCTGACACGCAAACCCTGCCAGCAGAGGCGCAGGGTTTCATCCAGGATCATGTCCGCCAGATCGCTGAGGTGATCGGAGAGGCGTTCGAGCGACAATACCTCCGCCAGATCCTGGGCGACCAGGCGGAAAATCTGCGCCTGCTTGAAGTGCCGCAGGATATCCATCTGCCTTTCGGTATCGCCCTCGGCACCATCCAGTAATGCGCGTAGTTCGGCTTTGGATTTTTCGCGGTCTGGTGTTGCGTGAAGCGTGCGAATGTCGAGCAGTTCATCCAGCAGCACCGGGTGCTGGGTGAGATAATCGGATACCCACGGGCTGGTGCTGCATAGCCGGGCAACCTGGTTCAGGGTTTGCGGATATTCCAGCAGCAGGGCGAGATAGGCGGCGCGGCGGCTGATGTTCTCCAGCAGCTTGAGAATGCGTTCAAGTGTCTCGTCAGCATTGGGAAAGCCTGCCGCGACTTCGATCAACGGCGGAAGCAGGGCATCGAAACGGCTGCGGCTGGTGTCTGGCAGCTGTTTGTAGCGATTGCTCCGGCGCAGGCTGGTCAGGCGCTGAAATGTTCCGCTGCCATCCTGGTAGCCCAGTGCTTCGAGCCGTTCTGTGGCTTCGGTATCGTCCAGCGACCCTTGCCACAGGCCTGTGAGCTGGTGGCTCTGCTGCTGGCTGTGCGGCGCGGCGAACACCTGTTCGAAATGGCGCGTCACTTTCTGGCGATGAACGTTGAGCGCGGCAAGAAAGTCATTCCAGTTATCAAAGTGCATGGACGATGCAATCAACTGGCGATCGTTTTCGTTGCCGGGCAGGGTCTGGGTCTGGGCGTCCTCGAGATATTGCAGGCGGTGTTCCAGATTGCGCAGAAAGACATAGGCCTCGCGCAATTCATTGACTGCCCCGGGTTGCATCAGTTCGCGCTGGGTGATCAGGTCCATGGCTTCCAGGGTGGAACGGGTCTGCAAGGCCGGCTCCTTGCCGCCGCGGATCAGCTGGAATACCTGGGTGATGAATTCGATTTCACGAATGCCGCCGGGGCCGAGCTTGATGTTGTCGTCCAGTTCGCGGCGTTGCACTTCGCGGCGGATTTGCGCGTGCAGTTCGCGCATCGAGGAAAAGGCGCCGAAATCCAGGTACTTGCGGAACACGAAAGGGCGCAGCATGGCGGCCAGCTCCTGGTACTGGCTGCCGCAGATGGGACGGCCCTTGATCCAGGCGTAACGCTCCCATTCCCTCCCCTGGGTGTGGTAGTAGTTCTCCAGCATGGCAAAACTTGCAACCAGCGGCCCGGAATCACCATATGGCCGCAGCCGCATATCCACCCGAAAGACAAAGCCATCCTGAGTGTTCTCGTTCAGTGCGGTGATCAGTTTTTTGCCCAGCACGGTGAAATACTCGTGGTTGCTGACATGGCGCGGCCCGGTGGTTTCACCATCTTCCGGATAGGCAAAAATCAGATCGATATCCGACGATACATTGAGTTCGCCGCCCCCCAGCTTACCCATGCCGACGACGATAAGATCCTGAGCGGCACCACTTTCCTCGCCCATGGGCTGGCCATACTGTGCATTCAGCCAGACCGTCAAATGTTCAAGCGCAAAAACAGTCGTGACTTCGGCCAGTTGCGTGGCGTTGTCCATGACTTCGCGCAAATTGGCCAGGCCACCGATATCGCGCACGATCAGGCGCAGCATGACGCGCATGCGCAGCATTCTCAGGGCGGATTTGAGGCTGGCTTCGTCGCTGATTACGGAAGCGGCAAGCGCGGCCTTCATCGCTTCGGCATTCCAGGGGACATGCAAGCCGGTTTGCAGTTCAGCCAGCAGGAGAGGGTTGCTTTGAGCCAGACGCTGTAAATAGCGGCTGTGATGCAACCCTGATTCGATGAGGGTCTGGTCGGGTGTGATCGATGGCGAGCTCATGATAAGTTTCTTGGTCTTGTATAAGATATACGATTCGGAATGTGGAAAGCACGGGTGTAAAGCGATATTATTAGCAGTTATTGTATCCCTATGGAGATGAAAAACATGGCGTCGATCGAATCTGTGCTGCATGAAACCCGTGTATTCCCGCCGAGCGACGAGTTCCGGATTCAGGCCAATGTGCCGGGGATGGAATCTTACAACGCCCTGTGTGCCGAGGCGGAGCGGGATTATGAGGGTTTCTGGGGCAGGCTGGCGCGTGAGCATATCGAGTGGAAAAAACCTTTCACCCAGGTGCTGGACGAAAGCCAGGCGCCTTTTTACCACTGGTTCCAAGATGGTGAAATGAATGTTTCCTACAACTGCCTGGATAAGCATCTGGCAACGCAGGGCGACAAGACCGCGATCATTTTCGAGACGGACGATGGCAAGGTCAGTCATGTCAGTTACAAGGAGCTGCATCTGCGCGTGTGCCAGTTCGCCAATGGCCTGAAGTCGCTCGATATCGGCAAGGGGGACCGCGTCATCATCTACATGCCGATGTCGGTCGAGGCCGTGGTTGCCATGCAGGCCTGCGCCCGTATCGGCGCGATTCATTCCGTGGTGTTTGGCGGATTCTCGGCCAAGAGCCTGCACGAGCGCATCATCGATGCCGGCGCCAAGGCGATTATCACAGCCGATGAAGGCATGCGCGGCGGCAAGGCGATTCCACTCAAGGCTGCCGTGGACGAGGCCCTGGCCACGGGAGGTTGTGAATGCGTCAGGAAAGTGGTGGTTTACCGCCGCAGCGGCGGCGCGACCCAGTGGGATGCCGCCCGGGATCTGTGGTGGCACGATCTGGTCCTGAATCAGGCCGCAACCTGCGAGCCGGCCTGGGTCAGCGCGGAAGATCCCTTGTTCATCCTTTACACCTCCGGTTCGACCGGCAAACCCAAGGGCGTGCAGCACTCGACCGGCGGTTTTCTGCTCGGCGCCATCCTTTCGATGAAATGGGTGTTCGATTACAAGCCGAATGATGTTTACTGGTGTACCGCCGACGTGGGCTGGGTGACCGGCCATACCTATGTGGCCTATGGCCCGCTGGCAATGGGCGCGACCGAGGTGATTTTCGAGGGAATTCCCACCTATCCGGATGCCGGCCGTTTCTGGAAAGTGATCCAGGACCACAAGGTCACCACTTTCTACACCGCACCCACGGCCATTCGCTCGCTGATCAAGCTGGGTGGCGATTTGCCGAAACAATACGACCTTTCCTCGCTGCGCCTGCTGGGCACGGTGGGTGAGCCGATCAACCCCGAAGCCTGGATGTGGTACCACGAGGTGGTGGGGCAAAGCCGTTGCCCGATCGTCGATACCTGGTGGCAGACCGAAACCGGCAGCCACATGATTGCGCCGCTGCCTGGCGCCGTGGCGACCAAGCCCGGCTCCTGCACCTTGCCCCTGCCCGGCATCATGGTCGACATCGTGGACGAAGTCGGCCATCCGGTTGAGAAAGGCCATGGCGGCTTCCTGGTGATCGAGCGCCCCTTCCCGTCCCAGTTGCGGACGCTGTGGGGCGATCCCGAGCGCTTCAAAAAGACCTATTTCCCAGAGGAATTGGGCGGCAAGTACTATCTCGCCGGCGATTCTTCCCATCGCGACAATGACGGCTATTACTGGATCATGGGCCGTATCGACGACGTCTTGAATGTTTCCGGACACCGTCTCGGGACCATGGAGATCGAGTCCGCCCTGGTGGCCAATCCGCTGGTGGCTGAAGCTGCCGTGGTCGGCAAGCCGCATGAAATCAAGGGTGAGTCCGTGGTGGCCTACGTGGTGCTGAAAGGCATCCGGCCCGAGGGTGAAGCAGCCCGGCAGATTGCAGCGCAACTGCGTGACTGGGTGGGCAAGGAGATCGGCCCGATTGCCAAGCCGGATGAAATCCGTTTTGGCGATAATCTGCCCAAGACGCGTTCGGGAAAAATCATGCGCCGTCTGTTGCGTGCGCTGGCCAAGGGCGAGGAAATCACCTCCGACACGTCAGCCCTTGAAAATCCGGCGATCCTGGAGCAGCTCAAGGCCGCAGTTAAGTAAGCGATACCCGGCGTATAATTGAACCGCAGTGGAATTTTTCCTCTGCGGTTTTTTTATTTCAAGAAGCTATGCTCATAACCACCGCTCGTTGGCTGCACCGTTTTTTTGTCTCAGCACTGATCCTGAGCGGTCTGGTTTTTGCCGGAATTGTGTTGGGCCTGCGCTACTGGCTGCTGCCCAATATCGCCGACTACCGTGAAATTATCGCCAGCTCTATCAGCCAGGCAGCCGGGCAGCGTGTAACCATTGGCATGATAAATGGTGGTTGGGATGGGTTGAGGCCGCACCTCAACATGCGCGAAGTTGATGTCTATGATGTCGCTGGTAATCCTGCACTGCGCCTGGAGCACATCGAAGGGACGCTGGCCTGGTGGAACCTGGCGTGGGGCGAAATCCGCCTCCATTCACTGGAGATTGACCGGCCCAATCTGGCGCTGCGCCGGACTGCCAGGGGTGAGATTTTTGTCGGCGGCGTGTGGGTCAATCAGCCCGGCAGCGAAAGCGGTTTTGCCGACTGGTTGCTGCGCCAGCATCGCATCATCGTACGAAAAGCGACCCTGACCTGGCAGGACGAGTTGCGCCAGGCCCCTTTGCTGGAGCTTGATCAGCTTGATCTGCGTCTGGAAAATCGCGGCAAGCGGCACCGCTTTGGCCTGCACGCAGTACCGCCTCCGTCTCTTGCCTTGCCATTTGATCTTCGCGGTGATTTGAAAGGAAATGATCTGGGAGATATTTCGGGCTGGTCGGGTACGCTTTATGCCCGGCTCGACTATACCGATATCAGCCAGTGGAGAAGCTGGATGGACCTGCCTTTCCAGCTGGAACGCGGCAAGGGGGGCGTCCGGGTCTGGCTTGGCCTGGATGGCAGGAAGCTGAAAGGTCTGACCGCAGACGTGCAACTCAAGAATGTGGTGGCGCGCTTGCGCCCCGACTTGCAGCAACTGGATATGGCAGTGCTTGGCGGGCGCCTGAGCCTGGCAGATCTTGCGCCGGGACAACTGTTTCAGGGCAGTGAATTCTCTTTTCTCCTGCAAGATGGCACGGCCTTCGGTCCATCCAGGGCGAGCCTGAAATTAGTCCCTGCGCGTGGCAAGAAACCTGCTCAGGGCGAACTGAAAGTGGACCGTCTTGAACTTGCTCCATTAGCCGTGCTTGCCGATTATTTGCCTGTGAATGGCGAAATGCGGGCTGCCTTACGGCAAGTGCAACCCAAAGGCGCGCTGTACGATTTATCCGCCAGTTGGAATGGCTCATGGCCGGAGTTGCAGCGCTATGAAGTCAAGGGCAAATTCACCAATCTCGCAGCCGGTTCCTATGCGCTTGATTCAGGCGCTCAACTGCCGGGATTCGTCAATTTGAGCGGACATCTGGATTTCAGCGAAAAAGGCGGGGCGCTGAATCTCAACTCGCGCAAGCTCAGCCTGATTTTCCCCAAAATGTTTGATCATGCGCTGGATCTGGACATCCTGACTGCCCAGTTGGGCTGGAGCAAATAAGGGGGGCAGCATGAATTCAAGCTGGGTAGTGCGTCGCTCGCCAACGCGCATCTGGCGGGAACCGCTTTCGGCAGCTACCGCACCAGCAGCGAGGGGCCGGGCCAGATCAATCTGAGCGCCCGGTTCAATCGCGCGGATGCGCGTTTTGTCAGCCACTACATGCCGCTGGTGGTAGGTGAGGACACGCGCAACTGGCTGGCCCGTTCCCTCAAGGCAGGGCATGCCAGCGATGTGCAATTGAAGCTGAAGGGTGATCTGGCAAAATTCCCCTTCGAGGATGGCAAATCGGGCCTGTTCGAAGTGGCTGTCAAGGCGAATGGCGCCCGGCTTGAATATGCGCCGGCATGGCCCGGGATCGAAGACATCGCTGTCGATCTGCTGTTTCGCGGCAAACGCATGGATATATATGCCCATGCGGGCCATACCCATGGCATGCAGCTCGGCAAGGTCCATGTCCAGATACCGGACCTGCTTGCCATGGAAGAAATGCTTCTGGTTGATGGCGAGGCCCAGGGGCCGACCCAGGACATGCTGAAATTCATCGATCAAAGCCCGGTCAACGATAAGATCGACGGCTTCAGCCAGGGCATGCAGGCCGACGGGAAAGGAAAACTCAATCTCGCCCTGAAAATTCCCCTGCGCCGTCTGGACGACATCAGTGTGGCTGGCAGTTATCTGTTCCAGAACAACAAAGTGATGCTGGGCGAGGGGATGCCTGCGCTGGAGCAAGTGAACGGTGCGCTCCGGTTTACCGGTTCATCGGTTGCCATTCAGGGCCTGTCAGCCCGGTTTCTTGGCGGTCCTGCCTCCATCAATGCCTCGACTCAACAGGGGCTGATCCAGATCAATGCAAATGGCAAGGCAACGGCCGAGGGGCTGAGCAGGGCCTTCCCGCATCCGCTGCTACAGCGTTTGCAGGGAAGCGCGAACTGGAATGGCTCGATTGCCTTGCGCAAGAAACTGGCCAACGCGATCTTTACTTCCAGCTTGAACGGCATGGGCAGCACCCTTCCTTTGCCGTTTAACAAGCAGGCGGGGGATAGCGTCATGTTACGGCTGGAACGCAAGGCGGCGACGCTGGAACAGGATGTCATCAGTTTCAGCTATGGCAATGTGCTGGCGGCACAATTCGCAAGAAGTCAGCAATCCGGCCAGATGAAGGTGGAGCGTGGCGTCATTCGTCTGGGTGGCGGCCCGGTGGAGTTGCCAGCGAATGGCATCTGGTTGAATGGCTCGCTGCCATACCTGGATATCGATCACTGGCGTGAATTGACAAATGGGAGCGGGGGTAATGGCGAGGGCCTCGCCCTGGATGGCGCCAATTTGAAACTGTCTGTGCTCGACGCTTTCGGAAGGCGTTTCAAGGATCTGAGCGTGAATGCCTGGAAGCTGAATGACGGGTGGCAGGCTGCGCTTGAAAACCGGGAAATGAGCGGCAGCGTCAACTGGAAGCAGGGGGGGGCAGGACATGTGAACGGGCGCTTCAAGTCGCTTTCCATTCCTCCTGCGGCGCCACCCAAGCTGAGTGCGCCGGTCACGGTCAGCGAAAGCACGGAATATCCGTCGCTGGACATCATTGCCGACAATTTCAGCATTCGCGATAATCAGCTGGGGCGGCTGGAGCTTGTTGCCGCGCCGAGCGGACGAGACTGGCGCATCAACAGGCTGAAGTTGAATACGCCGGAAACCACGCTTTCACTCGATGGCATCTGGCAGAACTGGGTGCAACAGCCGAGGAGCCAATTCAACCTGCAACTCGAAACCAGTGATATCGGCAAGCTGCTGGCGCGCGTGGGCCACCCCGACAGCGTCAAGGGGGGCAAGGCAGTGCTGAAAGGGCAGCTTTCCTGGAATGGCAGTCCGGCCGATATTCATTATCCTTCCCTGAGCGGCACGATGTCGCTGGAAGCAAACCGGGGGCAATTCCTGAAAATCGAACCCGGGATCGGCAAACTGTTGGGGATTTTGAGTTTGCAGGCGCTGCCACGGCGTATTACCCTCGATTTTCGTGATGTATTCAGCGATGGTTTTGCTTTTGACGATATTTCCATGAACGTGAAAGCCAGTCAGGGTGTCGTCAGCAGCAATGATTTCAAGATGGATGGACCCGCAGCCAAGGTCAGCATGCAAGGCGAAACCAGTCTGGCTAACGAAACACAAAATTTGCGGGTGCGCGTGGTGCCGGTGCTGGGTGATACGGTTACCAGCGCGGCAGCCTTTTTGGGTGGACCCGTGGTGGGCTTGACGACATTGCTGGTGCAAAGAGTGCTGAAGGACCCGATCGGGCAAATAATTGCCTATGAATACAGCATTACCGGAACATGGGATAATCCGGTGGTGGCCAAGCTAAAGAGAAATAGCGGGGATGGCAAGATATGGGAAAGTGGCAGTTAGTGTTAACAGGCCCCGGCTTCAAGTCTTGAATTCAAGCTTGTCGGCTGCATAGTTGAAACACCAGAGAAACCAATGAGGAATCCATGAACAGCAAGGCAAAATCCAGTTTCGCGAAACCCAAGGCGCGCACCACCATGCTGAAAACGGCTCCGCCGCCAGGATCCTGCCGGGTTGCCGCCATCCAGATGGCTTCCGGTCCGAATGTGTCCGCCAATCTGGCTGAAGCCGAACGCCTGATTGCCGCAGCCGTAAGTCAGGGCGCAAAGCTGGTGGCCTTGCCGGAGTATTTCTGCATCATGGGTCTGAAGGAAACGGACAAGGTCGCGGTGCGTGAAGCCGAAGGCAAGGGGCCGATCCAGAAATTTCTCAGTGCCCAGGCAAAGAAACACAAGATCTGGCTGGTGGGCGGTTCGATACCGCTCGAAGCCTCGACCCCCGGCAAGGTGCGAAACAGTTGCCTGGTTTATGACGACAAGGGCAAACTTGCCGCGCGCTACGACAAGATTCATCTTTTTGGCCTTGATCTGGGCAACGAGCATTATCGTGAAGAGGAAACCATCGAGGCCGGTGACCAGGTTGTCGTGCTGGATACGCCATTCGGCCGCATTGGCTTGTCAGTCTGCTACGATCTGCGTTTCCCCGAGCTTTACCGTGCCATGAAGGATGTCGATCTGATTGTGCTGCCTTCCGCTTTTACCGATACCACGGGGAAAGCGCATTGGGAGACCCTGGTGCGCGCCCGAGCGATCGAAAATCTGGCTTATGTCGTGGCGCCCGCCCAGGGCGGATACCATCTGTCCGGACGCGATACGCATGGCAACAGCATGATCGTCGCCCCGTGGGGCGTTATTCTGGACCGCTTGCCACGTGGCTCCGGCGTCGTGATCGCGAATGTCAATCGCGGCTATCAGGCCAGCCTGCGCGCCAGTCTGCCCGCCCTGCAACACCGCACCATCCACCAATGCTGAAGAATCCTACATGACCGTACAAACACAATCGCAGCAAGCACCGATCGAACCCGGCACCCTGTTCGCCACCGCGGAAAGCACGCTGCTCAAACCCTATCATCTGGATGAAGCCCGGCTGCAACAGGTGTTCGGCCAGATCATGACGCATCAGGCCGACTATGCCGACCTGTATTTCCAGTACAGCCGCGCTGAAAGCTGGAGCCTGGAAGAAGGGCAGGTCAAATCAGGCAGCTTTGATATCGATCAGGGTGTCGGCGTGCGTGTAGTGAGCGGCGAGAAAACGGCTTTTGCCTACTCCGACGAAATCAGCCTGCCCGCGCTGACCCAGGCAGCCGAAACCACGCGTGCCATCGCCCGTCAGGGCGGAGAAGGGCGAACACATGCGCTGCGGCGCGCCATGGGGCACGGCCTGTATCTGCCACACGACCCCATTGCCAGCCTGAACGATGTGCAGAAGGTAAAACTGCTGGAAAAACTGGAACGGATCGCCCGTTCACTGGACCCGCGCATCACCCAGGTAATGGCCGGACTGGCCGGGGAATACGAAGTGGTCATGGTGGCCCGCAATGACGGCCTGATGGCGGCCGATGTACGGCCTCTGGTGCGCCTGTCCGTACAGGTCATCGCGGAGCAGGACGGACGCCGCGAACAGGGTAGCGCGGGCGGCGGCGGACGCTTTGATTACGCCTATTTCAGCGATGAAATATTGGAACAGTATGCGAAGGAAGCCGTGCACCAAGCGCTGATCAACCTGGATGCCCGCCCAGCGCCAGCGGGCGCCATGACCGTGGTGCTGGGGGCTGGCTGGCCCGGCATTCTGCTGCATGAAGCCATCGGGCATGGCCTGGAAGGCGACTTCAACCGCAAGGGAAGCTCGGCTTTCAGCGGACGTGTCGGAGAAAGGGTGGCGGCGGATGGCGTGACCGTGGTGGATGACGGGACTATTGCACGGCGCCGCGGCTCCCTCAATGTGGATGACGAGGGCAACCCGACCCAGTGCACCGTGCTGATTGAAAATGGCATTCTCAAAGGCTATCTGCAGGATTCGCTCAACGCGCGCCTGATGGGGGTTGCGCCGACCGGCAACGCGCGGCGCGAGTCCTTTGCCCACATCCCCATGCCGCGCATGACCAATACCTACATGCTCAACGGCGACAAGGATCCGCAGGAAATCATCGCTTCGGTCAAGCACGGCCTGTATGCAGCCAATTTTGGCGGCGGACAGGTGGATATCACCAGCGGAAAATTCGTTTTTTCTGCCGCCGAGGCCTACATGATCGAAGACGGAAAAATCACTTATCCGGTAAAAGGCGCCACCCTGATCGGAAATGGCCCGGATGTATTGACCCGGGTCTCGATGATCGGCAATGACATGAAACTGGACCCTGGTGTCGGGACCTGCGGCAAGGAAGGCCAAAGCGTTCCGGTTGGCGTCGGGCAGCCGACGCTGCGCATCGATGGTTTGACCGTCGGCGGAACGGCGTGAGGTTTTTTGCAGTCGCGGCTCTGGCCTGCGTTGCGCTATCCGTGAATGCAGCACCGGCTGAGTTGTCATCCGAGCCGGATACCCCTCATTATTTCGAATATTTCGATCCTGAACAAAAGCCCTGGCAGCCAGGCCAGGCGCTCAACATTGAAGAAGTCTTCAAGAATTATCAATATTTTGAAATCCGCTTTTTGAACAACGGAGCTGAAATTCGGGTCCGGCGATATATCCAGAACCAACGGGAGGGGGAAGTGCGCTACCGTGTCTTGCCGGATGGCTCGCTGGCTAAAATCAGTCAGTGATACAAATCGGTGCGGGTGCACCAGTCCTGTGCGTGTTCCCGCAGCATGTCCTTGACATTTCTGTGGCGCGGGGAGAACATCACCCGCCTTGAAACAAATGATCTCCGGTGCATGCCTGAGTGCGTTCCTGGCTGATTTATTTCATTCGTTTCACAGCTGGAACATAAATTGCATCGTTTTTAATCGCAGTTCTCAGTAAAATACATTTCATGACAAAAATCCGTCATGTTGCGGCAATATTATTTACGCATAATTTAAATTTTTGGAGCAAATATCATGGTTGACGCAAAAACTGAAACAGCGGCAAAAGTCAAAAAAGTGGCCGCTTCGAGCGCCAAGACTGCAACCGTAAAAGCGGCAGCCAAGCCGGTAGCCGCGGCGAAACCCGCCAAAGCGGTAGAGCCCAAGGCAGCGGCAAAAAAACCAGCGGCGGCAAAACCCGCAACTAGCCGTGCCAGCAAGGCTAAAAGCCTCAAAAACGTGACGCCGGAGCAACGTTACCGGATGATTTGCGATGCAGCATACTTCAAAGCGGAAAGACGCAACTTTTCACCAGAGAACGAAGTTCAGGACTGGCTGGACGCTGAAGCTGAAATCAACAGCCTGCTCGGCATGTAGGCATTCCCGCAACCGTTATGGTTGCGGCGCTTCGCCTCCAGACGCACCCTTGAGGAATTCGTCGAACTCGCCCATGGAAATTTCCTCAACTTCCATGCCTTTGCGGGCGAGGTGGCGCACGTCGTAGTTTTCACCATGATTTATCGACTCCGCTTCCGCACCGGATTCACTGCCGGCGCTGAGTTCTGGAATTGTGGCGGCATGCTCGCCTGAAGACGGTTGATCCTGCGGATATCCAGGTTTTTCTTCGTAGTTATAATCGGCTTGTTCCGGTCCCGGATCGTCGCTCTCGTCCATCTTGAAACGCCAGAATACGGCAGGAACCTGAAACCCGAGCTTTTCCTTCAGATGGCGCTTGATCTGGATTTCGAGGATATTGGAAAACCGCAATTTCTTTTGCGGAATGGCCTGAATAAGCACCACCGGGTTGCATTCATAATCCAGGGTATAAACCTTGAAATTCACCACATCCCGGATTTCGAGGAAGCGGATTACCTCATTGTTGATGCTTTTCAGTGTGCGTGTGTCGATACCGCCGGGTTTGTCACTGGAGAGGAATGAAAACATGAACGCTGTTATCTCTATTTTTGATGGGACCCGGTTTATTTTATCACTTCATAACCGGCGTCATTGATTGCGCTCCTTAATTGATCCGTATTTGCCATGGACGGATCGTAGGCGATGACAACCTCGCCATTTTCCAGGGTGATATCCACGCCGCTCACGCCGGGAATCGGTTCCAATACGTTTTTCACGCTGCGCACGCAGCCCATGCAGGTCATGCCCTTGACGGTGAGAGTGATTTTTTCCATGTGAGGCTCCTTTGTAGTGTTGATCCCAGATTATCCATTAGGGCCAAAACACCGCTGTAGGAGCGGCGCCCTCGCCGAGATTCGCGCCGGGGGCGGCGCTCCTGCATGACCGTGCATTCCAATGGATAATCTCGGTTGATTATAGGTAGAGGCTATTGTAGCCTCATGGCTATTCAGCGCCAGCCAGAAGTAGAGTATTCAGGTACTGTTGGTATATAACGAAACATTATTCTGCTGCCCAGAGTTCCATACCGTGAACGGATGGATGCGGGGTCAACCGGTTGATTATTGTTCCAATCTTTCTGGAAAAAAGACAAGCATGATGAAAATCTCTACCCTGCTTGCAGGCCGTGCCGTGCCATTCGGCCCGCCCGGCCATCTAAGCGCCATCCACAAAATACCTGTGGCGGGCCGAATCCGGATTGCGACCAACGGCCTGGTGTGTGACCAGCAAGGCGACACCGAAAGGCATGGCGGGCCAGAAAAGGCGCTGCACCACTACCCCCTGGATCATTACGCTACCTGGCTCGCCGAACACCCGGAGTTTGCAGCTCTGCTGGAACATCCCGGTGCATTCGGCGAGAATTTCTCCACTACTGGAATCAGTGAGGAGCATGTCTGCATCGGCGACATCTACCGTGCCGGAACAGCGCGGGTGCAGATTTCTCAAGCCCGCCAGCCATGCTGGAAACTCAATGTACGCTTTTCCGACCCCAGGATGGCGCGCATGGTGCAGGAAAGCCGCCGCACCGGATGGTATTACCGCGTGCTCGAAGCTGGCGAAGTAGAAGCTGGCGATACGCTGGAACTGCTCCAGCGCCCCCACCCCGATTGGCCACTGTCGCGCCTGCTGCACTGCTTTTACGCGGATACGCTTAACTACGAGGCGCTGCGTGAAATCGCCGCGCTGGACCTGCTCGCCGAATCGTGGCGAAAAATCGCTGTCAACCGGCTTGAGCAGCGCGGAGTGGAGTCATGGTTGCGACGCCTCACCCGCCCGGCCAGCAAATGAAAGCAGGAGATAAATATCAGTCAGACTGGGGCTGTCGCGCCGCCAAAATGCTTTGCTCCTGGATGGCAAACGCATAAAGTTCATATGACATTAGTTTTTCCACCGGGCATGGCGCAGTTGTTGGTATTATTGGCGCCAACTGGCGCCGGCAAGAGATCAATCGTCGAGCTGCCCAGCCTGCGCAGCCGACCAAGACAAATGCCAGATCGCCGTTGCAGCATAAAGCCATTGTTTGACCAGAATCTCTAACTCCCAAGGAGCCCTGAAGATGAACCTCACAATTGAACAAATCGCCGAGGAGGCGCTTTCCCTCCCTAGCGAAGCACGTGCTTTGCTTGCTGATCGCCTTGTTGAAAGTCTTGATCCCTTGGAGGACGGCTACATACGGCAGCTTTGGGCTGCTGAAGCGCGCACCCGCCGCGATGACGTCAGGAGTGGCCTGGTTAAAACCATTCCGGGTCAGGAAGCGCTGGATCGCGTCCGGAAATCAGTCACACGATGAGATTCGAGTTTCACCCGGAGGCTCTGGTCTTGCCGGTCGCCTAGCGGGAAACTGAGAATCCGTGACTGACCCCATTATTCACATTGACCTTGAAAAAAAATAGATAATAGGTTGCAAAAGGTTGCCTTATGGTGCATAACTGAAACATTTATGGGGGGGTAATCCTTATGTCTACAGCGCTTAAATTGTCAGATGAATTGATTGAGCTCGCAAAGCCACACGCAGCGGCAAAACACCGTTCCGTGCCGAAGCAGATTGAGTATTGGGCGCGTTTGGGTAAGGTGGTCGAGGAAAATCCAGAGCTACCTTTACAGTTCATCCAAGACACGCTGCTAGGGCTTGAAGAAGCCAAGGCCGGGCAACTTTCTGAATACAAATTCGGTGCGTGATTAATTTGAAAATCATAACAACACCGTCCTTTGATAAGGCCGTGAAGAAGCTGCCTTCCCAAGGGAAAAAAACGGTCGATGATGCTGTGCGCGTGATCGTGGCAAAGCCAACGATCGGCGAGGCCAAAAAAGGAGACTTGTTGGGCGTGCGTGTTTACAAATTCAAGATCAACAAACAAGAAATTCCTTTATCGTATAGCGTTGGCAGCGATGAATTGTTGCTGATTGCATTGGGTTCACATGAGAATTTTTATCGTGATATGAAGCGATGAAAACAAAATCGCTACCCTCTGACAGCAGGCGGTCAGAAGTGATTGTGTTCCCGGCGAATGACCAGCTTGCGGCGCCTGAAATGGTCGCGCGCAGATAGCATTGGATGGCCTCATCTATCGACTTTAACAATACCCAAAATAAATTTATGCTTCGAGCCAGGAAATAAATCCCCGGTTTTAATTGTGACTTGGGAGCCTAATTGGGAAAGCATGGCTTGCACAGATTCCGTAGTGAAAATTTGTTGATGCTCCAGTTCTTCATGGGGGTGCATCGTATCGTTGGGCACGCTACACATAACAATGCCGCCGGGGCGAACAATACGTGCCATCTGTTGTAGTGTTTTTTCAGGGTAATCCAGATGTTCAAAGACTTCAGTAGCAACAGCAACGTCGAAAGTATTGTCAGGTAAAGGTATCTTTGGTAATTGGCTGACAACGGTATTGAAGCCTTCTTTCTTTAATTGATCGCAGGCCCAGCTTGAAAAATCCAGGCAAGTAAGTTCTGCGTCGCGTTGTTGCTTGATCAGTTTGGAAAGCCTCCCTACACCGCAGCCAACATCAATAACCCTGGCTTGCTCTGGAATTTGTTCCAGAATTAGCGCAAACAATTCTTCGTAATTTCTTTGGCAGGAATCATTAGCCCATTCTTTGTTCCAATAGTCCGGTGTATTGATATTGGTGCGACCAAATTTGATGAGCTTATAGAGCTTGGGGGTTTTGGGGCGAACCTGATTTTCCAGCCAGATATTAAACTGATTTCGGATGCGCCATGGAATGATTTCTTTAAGTTTCATTTGTAAATCCTACATAGATTCAGAACCCCTGATCGGGTATCCTTCAAGCATACAGGTGTTATGCGATCGCAATTTGCATAACATCATAACAAATGTCTGTGGTTGGCGGCATTCACTGGTTTTCAAAAATCCCATGCTCAAATTTAAATTAATTGGCGTAGTTTCCGGTAATACGGATAGGTTCTAGTCGTGAGCCTCGGAGAAAAAATCCGCAGTGGCGCTAAATGGTCTTTTTTTGGCAATACGACTAGCCAGGTACTTGGTTTTATATTTGGTATCGTGCTCGCACGCTTATTGGCTCCCGCTGATTTCGGCGTACTGGTCACTATTTCGGTTTTTACCGGTCTTGCCGGGTTTATTGCGGGGGGGGGCATGGGGCAGGCACTGGTGCGTGCCAAAGAGGCGACAAAGCAGGATTACGACATTGTATTTACCCTACAGATCATCATTGGAAGCCTGATCTATGCTGCTTTCTTTTTTGCCGCTCCATGGTTCGCCACGTGGTATGACACCCCCCTGTATACCGATTTGTTACGAATCTCAGCGCTGTCTTTTATTCTTCGACCCTTTGTCAACCTGCCAAGCAGTATCCTGTTCCGGGAAATGCGATTCAAAGCACGTAACATTGCCGGAATTACCACGGTGTTTATCTCCAGTGCAGTAAGCATTGGTATGGCTTATACCGGCTATGGCGTATGGAGCTTAATTTTCGGCGGCATAGCCGGATCGGCCTCCAGTGCGCTCCTGCTGGCTTTTCTGGCAAAATGGCGACCCGGCTGGTCGCTTGATTTTCGGCGGGGAGGGGGGATTGCCCGCTATGGTTTGTTGTTTACTGCTACCGATTTTCTGGGGTACTTGCGGAATCAGGCCAGCATCTTCATTCTTTCCCGTACACTCGGCCCGGCAAGTGTTGGTTTATACAACAAAGGCGAAAGCCTGGCCAAAATGCCGCATTCATTCATTACGCATTCGGTTTACCAAGCACTGTTCCGGGCCATGGCTTCTGAACAGGACAATCTGGATAAATGCCGCTATCTCTTTTTCCGGAGCATCTCGCTGGTCGCGATTTATGCCACACCATTTTATGTGGGACTTTTCTGGCTGGCTGAACCGCTTATCAATGGTGTGTATGGGGCCAAATGGTCTGCGGCTGCTGCGCCACTCGTCATACTAACGCTCGCCTGGCCATTCTGGCTGATGGAAAACTTGTCGGGTGCGGTTCTCGCCGCGATGAACTGGCTGGGGCGCGAATTGCCCGTGCAAATTTCTACCCTCGTCATCACAAGTCTTGCCGTAATAATTGGGCTGCCCCATGGCATTGAAGGCGTTGCTTTCGGTATTGTCGGAGCAACCATTTACTGCGCCCTGCACATGCTCTGGCTTGCTATAAATTGCCTGAAGGCCAGATGGTTGGACTATGTTCGCGCTCTCATCCCAGCTGCATTCCTGAATCTCATTCTGGCGGGCGTCCTGTTTCTTGTTGATCATGCATTACCCGCTAGTTTGCGTGCCAGCAATTTTATCTATATCGCAGTGATGGTTATTATGGGGTGCCTGGTGTACGCCCTATGCTTTCTCTACCTGCCTTTCACTTCGCTACGAGGAGAGCAGCAGCGCTGGAAAGCAATTCTGCTACTAAATAAAACCTCGATACCATGATGTTTATCTTTCTGTGTAGAGCAAGTTTCATGTAGGTTGGGTTAGTGGCCTTATCGCGTAACCCAACAAACCAAAACCTCAAAACCTTGAGATCGACAATAAAAAAACGTAACACTTGTCATATTTGAATATGAACCTTCACGCTGATAAACTTTGGGCGGCATTATAAAAAAATATCTGCCAACAAATCGAACTGTTCGCGTTATCGCGTTAACCCTCTATCCAGTTCCATAAACAGAAAATATGCCTCAAACGCTGCTAATTTCAATTGTCATGCCATGCCACAATGGTGCCGCTCATGTTGCAGGAAGTGTATTAAGTGTTTTAGATCAGACATATAAGAATTTTGAGCTGATTGTGGTAGACGATGGGTCTGTGGATGAGAGTCTCAAGATCCTGGACACGTTTGACGATCAGCGAATAAAGGTGTTTTCTCAGCCGCACTCGGGCGTTAGCCGAGCCAGGAATTATGGAATCAGCAAAGCCAAGGGAGAATATATGGCTTTTCTTGATAGCGATGATACATGGGAAGCATCGTTTCTTGAGCGAATGGCAGCTTCTCTTGAGCAGAATCCAGATGCGGCTCTGGTCTATTGCGGCTGGCAGAACCTTGGGGTAGAGGGGGGGCGCGGTAAGCCTTTTATTCCACCAGCCTATGAGGCTCCGGAAAAGCACTTGCTTCTATTGGTGGAAAATCGTTGGCCCATCCACGCTGCGCTAACCCGGAGCGAGGCTATTCGCAAAGCGGGCGGTTTTGATGAGCGTTTTGTGATTGGGGAAGATTACCTGCTTTGGCTGCGGATCGCTTGTTTCAATATCATTACAAGAGTCCCTGAGGTTTTGGCTTACTATCATCATCATGGCGGTGTGCAAGCCACGAAAAGCAAACTACGTCGGGCGCGGGAGGTCTGGCTGGTGAAACGCGCCTTTCTCAAGGAGCATCCTGAATTGGCGAAAAAGCTTGGGCGTAAGAAAGTAAGAGAAATTACTCACGGGAGCCTTCTGGAGTGGGGGTATGTGCATTACTGGAAGAGGGATCTGCCTGTGGCCAGAAGCATTTTCAGAATTGTAATGCGGTACGGTTACGGATCACTTAAGGATTGGATGTATATGTTGCCAGCCTTGCTTCCGCAACGGTTGCATCAACTGTTTATTGCCATGCTGTCATCAAAGGCACGGTAACTTTAAGTGATAACTTTTTTTATTTTAAATTCCAAAGTAATTACCCTGGGGATGTAATCGTGGGAATCTATCAAGCGATTCTAGAAACCCCCTTTATACCCTGGCGATTGCGGCACGCGCTGGAGGTCTGGTCGGAAACACGGGGGTGGCGTGAGTACCCGGCGCTGTACCGTTGGCTTCGCTTTGGCCAAATTTCAGACCCAATCAGCTAAGTGACATGCGGGCCCAAGCATCATTTCTTCGGCTACTATGACAAGCCGCCGTGGAATGCTTCGGGCAGTTTGATGCTGGCACACGAGGCCGAATTTAACGATAGGCCGCCAGGTGACGAGGATAGTGTCGCTATTGGTATTGTTCGTTTGGATCAGGGTAATCGCTTTGAACCTCTCGGGCAGAGCAGCGCCTGGAACTGGCAACAGGGTGCGATGCTGCAATGGCACCCCGCCGATCCGGAGAATCTCTTGTTACACAATGATCGCCGTGATGGGCAGTTCGTGTGCGTGGTACGCGACAAGACAGGGAGGGAACTTGCTGAACTCAACCGGCCAATTTACGCTGTCTCTCCCGATGGCCGCACCGGATATAGCCTTAACTTCGCGCGTTTGCATACCCACCGCCCTGGTTATGGCTATGCGGGATGCTCAGACCCTTGGGCTAATGATCCCCACCCGGACGGGGATGGGCTTTATCGGGTTGACCTTGCGAATGGTCAATCGGAATTGATCATCTCGCTACATCAGCTTGCTCATACGAACCCTTCACCCGAAATGGCGGGCGTGTTTCACTGGATTAATCATATCCAGATCGCCCCTGATGGGAAGCACTTTGCCTTTTTTCATATCTGGCGGGTGGGTGAAAGCGGCTGGCACGTTCGCCTCTACACTGCCGACGCGAACGGAAAAAATTTGAATTGCCTGCTCTCAACCGAATTTGTCTCGCATTATGATTGGCTGGACAACGAGCAAATCCTTATCTGGGCGAAGGATTCCGATAGCCGGGGGCACTTCTGGTTGTTGCGAAATGGCAGCGATGAACGCAAGGTTATCGGGGGTGGCGAACTCACCGAAGATGGGCATTGCAATTTTTCTCCAGATCGCCGCTGGGTGCTAAACGACACCTATCCCGATGGCTACGGACTGCGAACCCTGATGCTTTACGCTTGGCCGGATGGCCCCAGAGTGGATATTGCCCGGCTTTATTCCCCGAAGGAGCGCTGGTGGGGCGAGATTCGTTGTGACCTGCATCCCCGCTGGAATCGCGACGGTAGGCAAGTTTGCATAGACTCGGTGCATAATGGCGAACGCCAAATGTACCTTGTCGATGTCGGCCGGATTGTTCAAAAGTAGCCATGAACCGTGCACTGATTCTGATGTATCACGCCATCGACGAACCACGCAGCGCGGCTGAAGCACGCTTCTGTGTGACGCCGGCAGCCTTTCACGCGCAGATGGCGCATCTCGCTGGTTCGGGATATACGCTAATTTCCCTTGCCGTATTGGTCAATGCAATCAAGTCAGGAAACGCCATTCCGGTCAACAGCGTCGTTGTCACTTTTGATGACGGCTTCGAGTGCTTCCGGCGTAACGCACTACCAGTGCTCACAGAATTCCGTATTCCGGCCACGCTGTTTGCGGTGGCGGGGCTTCTGGGCGAAAAGAATTTCTGGATGCAGGCCAAGGATTGGCCAGAGCGCCGACTGATGAGTACAGAAGATATTCGCTCCATACACGGCGCTGGCGTAACAATTGGTTGCCACGCTCTGACCCATATGCCGATGACGACAATGTCTAACGCCCAATTGGTGGAGGAAACCGCTGGCGCCCGTCGCATCCTGAGCGATGCGCTCAATACTGATGTATGCCTTTTTGCTTACCCACATGGCGCACAAGGTGAACGTGAGCGGCGTGCCGTCGCAGATGCGGGGTTCATTGCCGCTTGCTCAACCGATCCGGGATTCAACCGCAGTCAGGCCGATCTTTTTGCCCTGCGCCGCATAGACGTATATGGTGACGACTCTCTTTCTGGCTTCCGCCGCAAGTTGCAGTTTGGCGCTAACCATGTCAGTCTCAGTGATATCGCCCGCTATTACCTCAATCGGATTGTGAGTCCTTTCCATGTCTGAAACGGTGTCTCAATCGCCACTACCCTTCGTAAGCGTCGTTGTGCCTGCCATGAATTGTGCCGAAGACGTGCAAGGCTTTGCTGATGCCATGCTGCGCCAGGATTACCCAACTGATCGTTTTGAAGTCATCGTGGTGGACAATGGATCTTCCGATGACACATTTGAGCGTGTTCGCGCTGCTGGGTTGATCGCGCTGCAGCGCAAGGAAAAAGGCCGTGCGCGGGCACTAAATACCGGGGTCGAAGCCGCCCAGGGCGAAATCATCCTCACCACGGACCTATCTTGCCGTGCAGAACCGGACTGGATTCGTGCGGTTGTTGAGACTTTTTCCGCCTACCCAACAGCAGGCTGCGTGGCGGGCGAGATCAAACTACTGAAAACACATGAAAACGCGGTGATCCGTTTCCAGGAAAGGAACAGCTACATGTCCCCCTTGCTCGCTTTGAATCGAATCCACTTTCCGTATATGCCCTTTGCCGATGGCGCCAACGCCTCATTCCGTAAGCGCGTGTTCGAGGAGATCGGCGGTTTCGAGGAGAGCTTCGTGAAGGCCGCTGACGTGGAAATCTGCTATCGCATGTTGGTGCTAACCGATTACTTATTGGTCTTCAACCGCGCGGCGCTGATGTGGGAGCCGGGCGAACCATCGCTTCGAGCCCTCTTGCATCAGCGTTTCCGCATTGGATTGGGTTCTAACCTGTTACGCATGAAGTATCCTGCGTTGCACGCTGTTCTAGGATCAGGCTTTAGCTTACGTAGGTCATACTGGCAATTGCGGCATAATTTCATCACCTCACTGCATTTGCACCGCCTTAATTTTGGCGCGCTCTTTGGATATAAGCGAGACGCAGCCATTGACGCAAATATCCGCCAACTCATGAACTGGTTCGATTGGTATGGCAGCCATTACGGTCGCTGGTGGTTGGATCGGCAAGGCATTCGTCCCACGCCAGTGGATGAAGCGTGTTTGCGCCGCTTCATGGAGCAACCGGAGCAGGTGCGGGAACGCGTGCTTCTAGTGGATATTCCTATTGGAAAAGGAACATGATTCGGTTGGCACTGCGGTTGAGCGATCTCCTCCTAGACTAGGTAATCTAGGAATTGAGAACAGTGATTGTCTCCATTTTTGGTATGATGATGGGCTATCGTAAGCGCCAGCGAGAAGTATCTGCATGATACGTTTGCTTTGTGACTCCAGTCATTATTACTATTTACTATCTAAATGATTTCATGGGACCTGGGGGTGCAAGCCCCCGTTTTTATATGGCATATTTACAGGAATTGTCCGCTTGGGTGAGTCATCAGCCCCTCTCTATTGACCGGGCCAGAATTTATTTCAATTGTAGGTTGGGCTTTAGCCCGACAATTCGGACTGAAGTCCGACCCACAGCTCAAGCATTAAATGGCCGCATCAATAGTGTACGGTTGATATATGTAGCAAAAAACATAAATGGATCGGTTATGTGGAAACTGGTTCCCTCGAGATTCAATCAGTTGAGCCAGTTGAGCAGCCTCAAGAAATTAGCCCCGTGCCATCCCATGAAATTGATATTTGGCCTCTTTTTCTCGTTTTTTCTTGTGTTCCTGAATGAGGATGCATTGGCGGAATACTCATTTTCACGCCATCCCACAACGGAGCAGGGCTGGAAAAGCCTCCCGCCCTATTGCAAAGTAAAAGTTCTTAATATCCAAGCAGAAGTACCTACATGGCATAGCGCACTAGGACCTGTATTTATACATATCCATCACTATTGCGCTGGTCTGAATTTCATGAACAACTACTATAAGAGCCGAACCAAAGAGGACAAAAAATTTAGTTTGGAAAGTGTTGTTGGCGAGGTCAGTTATATGATCGATAAGACCGACGATGATGAAAAAATGCGCCCGACATTCTATGTGGCCAGAGGAAAGGCATTGCTATTATTAGGCCGGACCCCTGAAGGCATTAACGACATGATGAAGGCAATACGGCTAAATCCTCAAACCACTGAAGCCTATATTGCGCTAGTCAGGCACTTTAATGATGTGCATCTGAAAGAAGATGCGCTACGATTTGCCACCGATGGCTTGCGCTATTTGCCCAATTCCAAAGCTCTGCAGCGGATTTATGATGAAATTGGCGGAAAGCGCCCCTACCCCGAGCCTCACGAGAAAAAAGAAGAGACCAGCCCGCAAGCAAGCGAGAATTCCGCACAGGTGGAGGCAGATTTGTCGGCCATATCCAATGCGCCCACTGGCGCCCCCAATGATCCTGAAGACAGCCAGGCTGCAAAAGAGCCATTGCCAGACAATTCATCTGGCAGCACCGCAATAGGCACCCCAAGCAATCCATGGTGCCGGTTTTGCACGGATTCCGATATCAAGCCGAAGTAAGGATGGCTGGAAGCGATGGTTCTACGAATATGAAGCGCCTAGCCATTCTGGTATGCACACACAATCGCTGGCATCTGCTGGAAAAACTGCTGCAATCCCTTAATTCGGCCAACCGGCCAGCGGGTTGGGATGTCAGTGTCCTGGTTGCCGCAAATGCCTGCACTGATGAAACGCATCGGTTGCTTGGTTCCTATCTCGAAGATAAAGCTGAAAATAATTGGCTGCCCCTTGAGTGGTTTGCTGAGCCGGTGGCGGGTAAATCCTTTGCTTTAAATAGCGCCATACCCCGCATTACTTCTGACCTGATTGCATTGGTAGATGATGACCATAGGATTCCAGCGGATTTTTTGGTCAAAATTTGCCGTGTGGCAGATGCCCAGCCCGATACGGCCCTGTTTTGCGGGAGGATTTTGCCTGATTGGGTCGGGACTGAGCCTGGCTGGGTGCGTGACGATGGGGACTACAAAATCTATCCGCCTCCGATCCCTTGTTTTGAATTGGGGGATACGGCCCATTTCGTGACTGGAGAAGAAATCACCCCCGGCGGCGGCAATTTGTTCATAAGGCGCGAGGTGTTTGGGCGGGTGGGTGAATTTTCTACCGAACTTGGGCCCCGTGGCCACGACTTGGGTGGCGGGGAAGATACGGCTTTTGTGCTCAAGGCTCTTGCTCAGGGGGTGCGGCTGTATTACTCCCCGGATATTGTTCAATACCATTATGTCGACCCGGAAAGGCTGAAGCCGGGTTTTCTCATGCGCTTTGCGTATCAGCGCACCTTTGCTTCCGCTCGCCTTGGGCCGGGCACCGGCAAGATGCCCGCCTATGTGTGGCGGAAGCTCACAACCTATGGCATCAAAGCGCTATTGTCATTGGGGGCGGACCGGCGACGGTTCTACATGATCCGAACGGCTGCGGCTCTTGGGGAAATAAAAGGGCTGTTTGAGGCCAATGCTGCTGCACGGCTGTCTCGGTCAGATGCGGGGAGGGGGGAAAGCCTTTCTGTAAGCGTGGGCGTCGCTGTGCCTGCCGTCCTTGGCGGCTTGGCGGCTTGGTGGGCGAGGCCGCTGGTGATGGAGGGGCTGCCAGTTGCCGCCAGTGTCGCTGCTCTGTGCGTGGCTGCTTTGCTGCTCAAATCGGTGCTGAATTTTTCGCGAACCGGGCCACAGCTCAAGTCGGAGATATTGCGCTACTACCTGCCTTATTCCTTGTATGCCTTGTCTCGCCTTGGTTTTTGGACTTTTGTGCTGTGCTTGTTGATGGCGCTAGCCGGAGTTACCTTTTATTCTTTCCTGGCTGCGGCCCTGGATTTTTCCTTCCATCGCGGGGTTGCGGCAGCCTTTGGTCTGTTGGGCGTTGCGATCGTGACGGGCTTGCAGTTTTGCCGTCATCTCCTGTACATCCCGGGCAGTATAGAGGCTTCTTCAAACTATCGGACGAGCCGTTTTTACCCGTTATGGGCATGGCTAACCCCCAGCCGGATCGAAGCCGCCAGGTATGCTTTGTTGCTTGCCTTTGCGGGCGCTGCGATTGCCGGTGGCGCGCGTGCCGGGCTCGAAGGCCAGATGGGATATGGCCTGGGGCTGCTTGCGGCGGCAGCGGCTTTTTTGATACCTGTAGTTCTGTGGCATGCAGGGAAAGAGCCGCGCCCTGTTCGCGCTGGGGCCGCAGCGGAAAGGCCAAACATTTTAATGATCGGGGCCGATTCCTTGCGCGCCGATCGCCTGGGGGTGAATGGCAATCCACGCGGCTTGACCCCCACGCTCGATGCTTTGGCCAAGCGTGGCGTGTTGTTGCAGCAATGCTTCGTGCCCTGCGCGCGCACGGCGCCCAGCCTTGCTTCCATGCTGAGCGGCCGGTGGCCTCATGGCCATGGTATTCGCGATAACTTTTCCATTGTGGACGAAGCTGATCTGGGCCGCGCGCCACTTCCTCACGTCCTGAAGGCGCACGGTTATCGTACGATTGCAGTGAGCGACTGGTGCGGTTCGGATCTTGGCAAGTTTCCGTTCGGGTTTGGTGAGATTGATCTGCCGCAAGATCAGTGGAATATCCGATACCTTATCCGGCAGGGTCCGAAGGATATTCGCCTGTTTTTGTCGCTCTTTACCCACAACGATTTCGGCCACCGCTTTTTGCCCGAGCTTTATTATCTGGCGGGTGTTCCGATGACTTCGGAGCTGGGCAGGCGAACTCGCGGTGCCATCAGCAGATGTGCGCGGGAAGGGAACCCGTTTTTTCTGAATGTATTCATGTCTGCCACGCATGCGCCTTTCGGTTCTGAATACCCTTATTACACTCAATATGCGTCCAAGGCGTATTCCGGATGTTCCAAATTTGTCATGAGCGGCCTCAATGAACCTTTCGAAGTGATTCAGCGCCAGAAACAGGGCAAGGAATTCTTTGATCTTGAACAAGTGCTGAATTTGTATGATGGCTGCGTGAGCAACTTTGACAACGAGGTTGCACGCACCCTTGATCATCTTGACCAGTGCGGCCTGACAGACAACACCATTGTGGTGATCTATAGCGATCATGGCATGGAATTTTTCGAACGGAAAACCTGGGGTCAGGGCAATAGCGTGATTGTCGACGATAGCTCCCGTATTCCCTTGATCATTGCCGATCCGCGTCGACCGAATGGCCAGGCCATCAACCATACCGTGCGCAGCATCGATCTTGCCCCCACGCTTCTGGATCTGGTTGGGCTGCCCATCCCCAATGAGATGCAGGGGGTGTCCCTGAAACGCTGCATCGACGGCGAGATTGATGATCCGGGCCTTCCCGCTTTTGCCGAAACCGGGATATGGGTGACCCGTGTCCCGAGTATGGAAGAAGATCACATCACTTATCCGGATCTGCCGGATCTGCTTGAGATTCCGGACAAGCGGGACGGAACAATGGCAATTAAAGCCGATTATCGTGATTTGATTGTTATGGCCAAGGATCGCATGGTGCGTACTGACCGCTGGAAACTCGTTCATCTTCCTATGAATGAGGGAGTTTCCCGCCAGCTATTCGACCTGGATAATGACCCGACATGCCTGAATGACGTGTCAGCCATTTATCCCGAAGCGATGGCCGAGATGAGCGCCTTAATGGAAAAATGGCTGGCGGAAGACACCCGAAAGCAGCACGGGAGACCTGATGCCCCCTGTTAACGAAAATCCTGGTTCGCATGGCGGCATGCGAGTAAGTGTCGTTATTCCTGCATACAACTCAGCGCGTTTTCTGCGGGAGACGATTGAAAGCGTGCGGCAGCAGACGGCTCCGGTGCATGAAATCATTGTCGTGGACGACGGTTCAACGGACGAGACAGAACAAGTCATTCATTCACTTGGCGAGGGCCTTGTTTACATACGTCAAGCCAATGCAGGGGTGTCTGCCGCGAGAAACCGGGGTATTGCTCAGGCTACGGGTGAGATCATCGCATTTCTGGATGCAGATGATCTATGGCTTCCTCAAAAGGTGGAAAATCAGGTCAGGGTTTTTCTAGGCAACCCGGATGTGGCGCTGGTCGCCACTGACAGGACTGATATTGATGCGCAGGGTGGCTTGCTGCTGGATTCGTTATTCAAAAAACAGGGGCTCTACGAGTTTTTTTCAGAATTGCGCGGCAACCCTGTTCCACTTGCATTGAGCCGCCTGGTGCAGGTGAATTTCATCCCCACCAGCAGTGTCATGGTTCGCAAGTCGGCGCTTGCGCAAGTTGGCGTTTTCGATACGGCGACCGCTATGGGGAGGATCTTGAACTGTGGGCGCGTGTTGCGGCGCAATATCCCATCGCCTGCCTTCCGGAGGTGCTGATTCGCTATCGGCAGCACGGCAGCAATGCGACCCAGGCCACGGAAAAGCTTTTGCTCGACATGGTGCAAGTCATGAAACGTATCCGTGCATGGGGAGGCCCGGCTTTGCGCAAAGAGAAGTCGAATGCGGACCAGGCTGTAGCCCAGGCCCTGTGGGAACTGGGTTACTGGTATTTCACCTCGAACGCGCCACGACGAGCCTGCTCGCCATTTTTGGAAAGCTTCAGGGAAAATCCTTCATTACGCACCCTGATGTATGCTGGGTTTAGTTTGCTTCCACTGGGCGCAATCGGAAGTGCCCGGCGCCTGAAACTAAAAATTCTTGGTTGATTTTATGTCTATTGATAAGCGCAAAAAACGCATTCTTTACGTGGAAAATGGCATCGGCTACGGCGGCGCCATTATTTGCCTGCGGCATCTGGTGAGAAACCTGGACCGGAACAAGTTCGAGCCCATGGTGATCACCGGGCTCACCGGCCCGCAATATCGGGAGATCGTTACCGAAGCACACTGGAAGCATATCCCGGACCGGCGCCTGGATGTGGTGACCATGAAACGCAAGTTGCAGGCGGCGCGGTGGCCGGATGCATTGCCCGGCTTGCGATGGCTGGCAAACCAGGTGCTGTCAAGACTGGATGATGTGTTTAATTTCCTGCCAGCCTTGCTTCAGACACTGTGGGTCGTTCAGCGTTTTAAACCTGACCTGATTCATGCCAACAATGAACCTTTGTGTAATCGCTCGGCATTACTGGCAGGCAAAATGATGGGGGTCCCCATCGTTGCCCACGTCCGCGGGGATCAACAAGGTTCGATGCTAATGCACTCGTTCTTCAAAATGCCTGACTATTTCGTCACCGTGTCCCGCTGGGTTTCGGACAGCATCGGGCGTTTAGGCGTTCCGGCGGAAAAACGCACCTACATCTACGACGGGATTGAGCTCCACAAACTCAATGTGGCTGCCGATGGGCTAGCGTTTCGCAGACAGCATCTGCTTCCGGAGGATGCCTTCATCGTTGGCCTGGTGGGCTTGTTGATACCCTGGAAAGGGCAGATGGTTTTTATCGAAGCTGCAAGGCAATTGCTGCAAGAAATGCCGGATGCTATCTTCGCAATTGTAGGGGGCACGCCGGAAGAATGCCGGGCTTATGAAGCGGAGTTGCGGCAAATCGTGGAGCAGCCCGAATTGAAGGGCAGGGTGGTATTTACTGGCCATGTGAGCGATATGGCTGCGGTTTACAATGGACTGGATGTCGTGCTTTCGGCTTCGACTTCCCCAGAACCTCTTGGCACCATGATTATCGAAGCCATGACCATGGCTCGGCCCCTCATAGCCCCGGATCATGGCGGTGCCGTGGAAATGATCGAGAACGGCAAAACCGGGCTGCTATTCAAGGCGGGGAGTGCTAAGGATCTTGCCGAAAAAATTAGCACTCTTTACCGCGAACCGGTTCTGCGCAAGGATGTTGGGCAGTCGGCGCGCGCCCATGCGTTGCAGGCATTTTCTGTTGAGGAGCATGTCCGGCATATCGAGGGTGTGTACAAGCAACTGCTGAAAATGCCCTGAGTTTTAATCGCGGTGAATTATTTCAGGCGGTACAGGTGCTGAATGAATAGCAACACGCTGCGCATATACAATTATTGAATCAGTAAGAGGTATCAAAATGTCTATTGATGTGACACGCCAGACCGTTTGGCAACAGCTAAGCATTGACCGTGCATCCCGCTCCCGGTTGATGAATCAGAACCCATGTTGTCTCTGGTTAACCGGCCTCTCGGCATCTGGAAAATCCACCATTGCGGATTTGCTTGAAAAACGACTTCATGCCATGGGGCAGCACACATATTTGCTGGATGGCGATAACGTTCGGCATGGCTTGAATCGGGATTTGGGTTTTTCGGATGCCGACCGTATCGAGAATATCCGCCGGGTGGCAGAAGTGGCCCGGTTAATGGTGGATGCCGGATTGATTGTACTGGTTTCGTTTATTTCGCCATTCAAGGTTGAACGTCGCATGGCGCGTGATTTGTTTGGGGAAGGGGAGTTCATCGAGATTTTTGTCGATACCCCGCTGGCTGAATGCGAGCACCGCGACCCTAAAGGTCTTTACGCCAAAGCACGGCGCGGCGAGTTGAAGCAATTTACAGGGATTGATAGCGCATATGAACCGCCTGAAGCACCCGAGGTGCATCTTTTCCCAGATCAGAAAATGTGTGCGGAAAATTGTGCCGAGCAGATATTGGCGTATTTGGGGGCACCTCAGAAAACTGAAAAAAACGTACGGGAAGGTGACGAGTGACCTTCTCGGAAACAAGTTCTGCAAGAAGGCTGCGTAATAATGCGGCCATATCCAGCGGGCGCGGGCTTGGGATGTTCTCGAAAACCATTCTCCAAGCAGGATGAAACGGCGAGTTTCAAGAAGCCGGGATCAGGCGGCTCTGACCTCACTGAGCAGATCTGGGTGACGCTCCAGCACCTTGAGCAACTTCACCAAGGCCAGCGGTGGCCTGGTCTTGCCGGTCTCGTAGCGCGAGAAGGCATTGATGCCGCCGCCGAAAATTTCAGCCGATTCGCGCTGGTCGAGAGCGAGCTTCTTGCGCACGCTGGTGATGAAGCCAGGATCGACGATGGCCGCATTCACCTGTTTCGAGAAGGTGCGCATCTCGCACATGACGCGGTCAGATTCCGTCGAATCCAGGATCGACTCGGCACAGGCCGGGCAGAAGTCAGCAGTCACCGCCGTAATGAGGGTAGTTTCACCCTTGTAGGTGTAGGGCAGGTCACGGGTGTCGTGGATCAGTTTCGCAGCGCCGCAAACAGGACATTTCATATTCATAGCTCCTTAAACACGATCAGCACGTCAATTAAATGAGTGGTAGAAACAATAGGCTTCATGACCGCATATGCTGCGTGAAGAAGGCGTTTCGCACGCCTTAGGTAAAAGTGAGAAAAAGAGTATTGGTGATTGCCTTAGGCTTGACCGAGCGCTATAGTCAGCCCGATTCTTCTGACTCGATCAAAAGTTAGGAGAATCAATTGAAAGAATACCAGAGTCTTTGTCATACGAAATGGGATTGCAAATATCACGTGGTATTTATACCGAAGAGGCGAAAGAAAATGATTACTACAGGTGTTGAGCAGTGCTAAGCATAATTGGTAGATTCCTTTCCTCAATAATTATCAAAAATCCAATTTTTATTGTGGGAGGTAGCCGATCGGGCACCAGTGTCCTGGTTCAGGCTCTCGGAAAGCATAAACTGATTTACAGCTTCAAGGGAGAAGATCCGTTTATCACGGATATCGGGGGCATGGTTTACAATTTGGAATATGCTTCTGAGCGTGAGATCAATTACTATAAAAATTCTCTCAGGGTTAGCCACAGTTATATTTATGACAATCTTCGCCGTCTAAGTTATGAGAGCGCGTTCGGAAAAAACTATGGTTTGATGCGAATGCTGAAAGATATGGTGCATCGCGAATTTAATCCTGTCGCCAAGAAATTCTGGTGTGCCAAAACATTTCCGAATGAAAATGTGGCAAAGGGTTTAGTAAAGATTTATCCCAGTGCGAAATTTATACTGATACATCGCAATGGGATTAATGTTGTGCATTCACGCACTCAATTTCCCGGTTTCCGGGACTTGGATTTTCGAAGTCAATGTGAAGAGTGGGCTCATAGCGAAAACCACTTTGCTTACCTGTTCGAGCATGAAAGCGCCATTGTCATCAAGCATGAAGATTTGATCGAAGATCCCCACGCCGTGTTCCAGAAAATTTGCAAACACCTTGGAATCGAATACGACCCAAGGACTGCCAAGTTCACTAGCACCCATCAGGTGCATCCCTTGGCAACCGTGGGCACCTCAGAAAATGTTGATGTGAAGGAAGTTATGAGCCAGCGTGGCTCTGTCTATGAGAGCTGGTCGATCGAACAACGCCAGATTTTCAGAGAGGTGTGTTCAGAAGCGATGGATAGAATGGGATACGTTATTCCTTTCAAGGAATAATGATGTGCATTCAATAAGCATTTATTTCAACTGTCTCACGCCAAGATCTTGAGCGGCTTCACTGCCGTATGGACTAGTATCAGGCGCGCTGCTGCCGCATTCGCTGAATTTCCTGCTCAACGCACTTCATTAAGTACGATCTGCCAAGTTAAGCTGCGGAACGACCCATTCTGATCCAGGGACAGTCAGATGTCCTTCGTCACGATATATCGAAGTGCTGTCTATTGCCGTCAAGCAATGCTCATCATCACAGATAATTCCATCTAACCACACGACATCTACATTTGTACGATTTTGGACTTCTTTTATAGCATCAATGATTCCTTTCTGATAAGACCGATATTCATCAATATCAAGATTGCAGTCGATGCGACCAAGAAGAATTAGTCCTGTTGCCTTCCGCTCCCAACACTCTCCGATATTAAACCCTGCTCTTGGCGGTGGCGTTACCACGATGGGGTGCTTGCCGATAGCGCGCAATTCCTTGATGGTCGCCACCATTTGGCTGATTGCGATAGTCCTGTCTACTTTTGTTTTTTTTCCTTGGTAAAAAAGCAAAAGACCACCATGGTCAAAATAACCAGAGAATGATGAACTCATGATTACGTATTTTATAGAGTCGTTATCCCGAAAAAACTTAACCGCATTTTCATTAAATGTTAAACATTCCTTAGCCCAATTCTCATCGTAGTTAGAATCAATGGATGCAATCCCCAAGACTGGCGCGCAGGCCGACTTGGTTATCTGGATCATGGAGTTTCCTATTCTCGGATCAGTTTTTAAACCGGGAATCAAGTGCATTGCGTAGCTATCTCCCCAAACGGCGAAAGTTGGCTTGCCCGAGGTCGAGCAGTCTTCAGGCTTAACAAAGACCTTTCCTTCACTACAAATCTTGTGTAAGCCAACATTTGGAAGGCTGAGATAGCTGAAATCCGGCATATTCGTTTTGCTTTTTACGTACCCAGCCACCAAGGCCGGTACTGGCGTAAGAATTACCAGGAGCGATGCGCCGGCAAGCCATTGAAAGGCTCTTTTGTTATTTGCTTGCTGGTTATATCGAAAGCGCTGCTCTACAAATTCGTATTGCATGTAAGCCAACATTATTGACATAAAGAATAGAAGCAACATGATATGGTTTGGTACTTCTCCTAGGTAGGCATTGTGCGCGAACGCGAATAGCGGCCAATGAATCAAGTACAGGGAATATGACCAATCACCAATCTTTGCCATGGAAACAGTAGCCCTGTTTAGAGGAAGCCATTCACTCTTCCCTGCCAACATTATTGCGGTTGCGATCACCACCAGTAATGCGTTCCATCGTGGGTGGTCGCTATCAATGGGTAAAAAAATAAGACATACAACAAGCAAGAGCGCTACAAGTTTTACGACTCGCGGAACTACAAGAGAGGTTGAACGCCTGACAAACCAAGCCAGCAGAGACCCCGCGAGCAATTCCCAAGCACGAGTTGGAAGCAGAAAAAATGCTAGTGTTCCCGACTCAATTGATGGAAGGCGCCAATAAGTGAAAGGGAAACTGACGAAAATAGCGCAAACAATGAAACTGGCTACCATCCCACCCCCAAAGGCCCAGCCACGCCATCTCGGAGGAATCATGAAAAGCAGAAAAGGAGTAACTAGGTAGTACTGTTCTTCAAGTGAAAGCGACCATGTATGAAGTAAAGGTTTGCCTGCTGCCGCATTTTCAAAATACCCAGTTTGAAAAGGTAAAATAAAATTGGCTGTGAACGTAACTGTTCCAATCAATTGTTCAATGTAATCATCCCACTGCCCTTTAGTTAAAAATGCATAACCAAGCAATGTTGAAAAAATTAGGGTGCTATATGCTGCGGGAAGAAGGCGTTTCGCACGCCTAAGGTAAAAGTGAGAAAAGGAGAATTGGTGATTGTCTAAATCCCTCAAAATTATTGAGGTGATAAGGTAGCCAGAAATAACAAAAAAAATGTCAACGCCAAGATAGCCCCCTCGCACGTGAACGATATCAGCGTGATAAAGCAAGACTGAAAGAACGGCAAATCCACGGAGAAACTGGATATCTTGGCGCATGGTGCTTTGCCTTATGTGTAGTAGTTGCGGCCTGAGCTGACAGTTCCCCAATTTGACGGATGCGACTGTCAGTTCAGATTAGTTGTTCAGTCTGGTGAAAGAGGGCGAGCTGCGACGAATTCAGCAGGTTTAACCTGTTCCAGCGTGCCCCACTTGTCCTTAACGGCAATCTGGTAGGTCAAGACCAGAATAATGACCAGGTGGTAGTAGTAGTCAAAGTACGCAAGGCCGAGAAACGCGCCGCCCGTCGCATATCCAACCATGCTCACCTTAGTCATGGCTGCCAGGTCAACTGCCCACTTCCGGCCCGGATCCTTCCGGCATTCCCGGATAACCTTGCTCCCCGTCCGCCATGCCAGCAGGCCAATGAGCACGAACAAGCCAAAGCCGATGAAGCCATGCTCGCCCATGACTTCGAAGTAGATGCTATGCACGTCGTGTACATCCCAGGGGTTCGGGGCGTACTGGTGAAAAATTGGAGCTTGAAAGGTTTCGAAGCCCCCGCCGGTGATGCGGTCCTTTGCAACATTAAATGCGACATGCCAGGCATTTATGCGGCCCATCGCCGAGGCATCCTGCTCGTAGGTCTTGATGGTGTTCATGCGATCCCAGTATTGCTGGGGCATGATCGCGGCAATCAATCCGGCTACCACAACGATATAGATCGCCGTGGTTGCCCTGTTGCGGCTTTTCAGCCAGAGCAGGCCGCCCATGGCTGCCGCAGCCAGCAAGGCGCCGCGTGATTGCGTCCCGATGGCGGCAATCCCGGTCAGTATCATGCTGGCAGCCAGCCCTATTCGTATCCATTTGTGCTGTGCCTGGAGGTGCAGGTAGCGAAGCAAGGGCACCGTCATGATCATGGCCAGCCCAATTTCGTTGTTGCCGGCAATGAAGGTGGTTGCCGGACCCCATACATGGTGTTCGCCGCCTTTCAGAATCGTGAAGATTCCGCCTTTGATCCCATAAAATGCAATCGAGAGTGCGATTACCCATACCAGGCCTTCCAGGCGTTTCCGGCTGGTTATCAGCATCGCGGTCAGCAGTGTCATGATCTGTATCTTCAGCACCTTGTCCCACTGCGCCCAGGCGAGCTCCGGGTAAAATGCATAGAAGGTGGTGAATGTCACCCAGCCCAGAAAGACGAACAACAAGACAATTTCCGGAGTCCACGGCAAGCGTTTGGGTTCTTTCGACAACAGGTATGCCGTCAGGGTGACCACGGCGGTCATGAGGGCGAAAGGAATGTTGAGCGCGAAGCCCCACGCCAGCTTGTGGGGGTTCATGTAGCCCAGCCAGGACCACAGATAGATTCCGTAGTGAGGGTGTTTGAATGCCAGCAGCAGAACAGCAAACACTACGCCGGTGACAATAATATCCCTCACGTCGCGGTCCCTGTGCTGGCGGCTGCCACTTTACTGACGATGTAGCGGAATTTTCCCGAGGTTTCCTTGGGGATCGATGTGACGTGTTCGATTTGTATGTCTACCTCCGACCCAAGTCGCCGTTTGAATCCCTCGATGATGGTTTGACTGTTTGCCGGCTGGAAGGGCGCTTCGGTCACTAGATATACCCGGGTGAGTTCCAGCGTTTCCTGAACAATCTTGAATTCCTTTACACCCGGAATATCGCGCACCACGTAGACCAGTGCCAGGCCGTGCATCACGGTGCCGTCCCGGGCGACGACAAAGTCCGTGGTCCGCCCCTGAATTTCCTTGAGCAGCGGCAGCCCCCGTCCGCAGGTGCACAACTGCTCGTCGAGCACGCCGATATCGCCGGTGCGGTAGCGGATGAAGGGGAAATCACCGGTGGCGAGATGGGTGGTGACAATTTCCCCGGCTGTCCCATGTGGCACCGGCTGGCCGGCCTCGTCCACGATTTCGACGATGATGTCCTCGGCGGTGGGATGCATGCCACCGCTCGGGCACTCATGGGCGATGAAGCCCGCATCCCGCCCGCCGTAGCCGTTTGCAACCTTGCAGCCGAAGGCGCGGGAGATTCGTTCACGCTGATGGTCATAGAGTTTTTCCGAGGTCACGAAGGCGACACGGATGCCGAGGTCATCCATGCGCTGGCCGCGAGTTTCGGCATGCTGGGCGATATGGGCCAGTGCGGAAGGGTAGCCGAAGAGCATTTTGGGGCGCATGGCGCGAATTTCAGCGACAAAGCCGTCGAGTTTTGCCGCGGACATTTCAAATGCGGGCAGCAGTTTGGTGCGCAACAGGCTGTCGCGAATCTGGCGCACCTTGTCCTGGCTACCCAATTCGATGGGTGAACCCCACACGACGATTTCCGGGTCGCCAATATCAACATTCCACCAGCGGGTTGCCCGCCATTTGGCGGCTACATCGTGACTGACGCGTTCATTGCCGAGAAAAAATATGAGCGGTTCACCACTCGAACCACCCGTGTTGAAACGGGAAAGGTCCTGTGCGATCTCTGATTTCAACTGCTCTGTGTTGGCGCGAATGACGGCCTTGGTCAGAAATGGCAGCCGGGCAAGATCGGAAAGGCTGCTGATGCCGGCAGGGTCGAATGCCATGTCGCGGAACAGGTTGCGGTAATAGGGCACATGCTTGCCCGCCTTCGACAAAAATGCTCGCAGCCGCTCAACTTGCATGGTTTCCAGGTGCTCTGGCGATAACCACTGAGTGCGTTCCATTTCCTTGAAAATCTGCACCGTATCATGATGCTTCAATTTTTCATGCAATGGGAACAGGCAGGAGGACACCATTCGGGTGTATAAATTTAGCGACACGTTTCCGATCCCTTGTGTTGTGCGCGCGGAGGCATGATTGGCTCTCCGGTTTTGTTGTGCCGGGCAATATCCAGAAAGGCTTCAACCAGTATGGCTATTCGCGAATCCCATGTATTTTCGTTGGCATAGGCAATAATTTTGCTTCGATCCCATTTTCGTTCAAGGGCCGCCTTGAGTGCCTGCTCCAGCGCTGACTTTTCATCGAACCCGGATTGTTCATTGGCCGCTACAGCGCTAATAAAATCAGCGGGTTGTAGGTCGGGTTTCAACCCGACACGTCGGGCTGAAGCCCGACCTACGCCTAATGGATTATTAGGGTTAAATGGAACGATTGTCCCCAGTTCCGGTTTGCATACGACTTCTGCGTTACCGCCGACGTTGGTGGTGATGACGGGCAGGCCGCAGGCCATTGCTTCAAGAAAAACATTGGCCCAGCCCTCGTTCCGGGTGGAAAGCACGAACACGTCCGCTGCGGAAAGAGGTTCCTTCAAAACCCCGGATTTCATCGGGCCGGTGAAAGTGACATGTCCTTCCAGGCCAAGTCTGGAAACCTGGGCACGTAACTGGGCGCCCATGTCGCCCTCCGGGCTGGGGCCGCCCACGATCAGGTAATGCAGCGCTGGAAAGCTTTCAAGCAGGGCAGGAAGGCAATCAATGACACGATGAAAGCCTTTTCGTTCGACCAGGCCGCCTACTGAAACGAGCACTGGCGCATCCGCCGGCAAGCCAAACCTGGTACGGGCATCGGCCTTGTCGATGGGGTGGAATTTCATGGTGTCGACGCCATTCCCCACCACTTCTGTCCTGGACTCTGGAATGCCTAGCGAAAGGGCTACCTGGCGCAAGGAAGCGGATACGGAGAAAATCCTTGCCGCAGCTTGCAGCGCCAGGGTCATGCGCTTGCGGAATGCGGCCTTTTTGGCCAGGCGGGATTCAGTGCCGCGCAGGGTGACGGTGAAGGGGAGGGCGAGCCACTTGCCCAGCAGGCTCGCCGCATAAGCATCCGGATAGGCGAAATGGCTGTCGATGATGTCGCAACACCGTTCACGCTGGAGCCTGCGCATCAGGACGAATGTGCTCAGTGCGAGAAAAAATCCATCCAGGGATTTGAACAGGCCGGGAATGGAGAAAAAACGCGGGTGCAGCACTTCGATGCCATCCTGAATTTCCCGGTAAGGCGGAACAGGACGAAAATGGGGCCGGAAGAGGCGGATGAATCCCTGAAACGGAAACCAGGGCACAGGTGCAACCACCATGAGCGGCAGCACCTTGCCCACCCGGAACATGCGCTCGCGGATAAAAACCCCGGCGCCGGGCTGCGCGGCATTGGGAAACAGGATGGAAAAGACCACGATGCGGGGCTTTTTAACGTGAAACTCGCGAAGCGAGACCTCGTCCCTCTCTCCCGTCGGGAGAGAGTTAGGAGAGAGGGAATCGGTCATGGCGAATTGCTGTTTCATGATCTGGGGTGGCGGTTTGCCATGATCGTCAGGCATGGCGGGCACTTTTCCCCGCAAGCCGGTTATAGATGGCGGCATAATTCGACACGGATCTGGGCCAGTTACGCTCGGTTTCCACAAATTGCCGCGCGGCGGCGCGCAGTTCCGGCCATCTGGATTCTTCCGCAAGCAGCCGCAACACTGCGCCGGCCAGGGCCTGCGGGTCTTCCGCCTTGAACAGGATGCCGGTCTTGCCGTCCTGGATGAGTTCCTTGTGGCCGCCCACATCCGAGGCGACCAGCAGCCTCCCTTGTGCCATGGCTTCCAGTGGCTTCAAGGGGGTCACCAGTTCGGTCAGCCGCATGGAATGGCGCGGGTATGCCAGGATATCCACCAGGTCGTAATAGCGCTGCACCTGGTCGTGCGGCACGCGGCCGGTGAAGATGATTTTGTCCTGAATGCCCAGTCCGGCTGCGAGATGCTTGAGGTTGTCATTCTGCGGACCTCCTCCAACCAGCAACAGACGGGCGTCAGGCGCGGTTTTGAGGATGGCGGGAAACGCCTGTATCAGCAGATCCAGACCCTCGTAAGCGTAGAAGGAGCCGATGAAGCCGATGACGCGGTGTCCAGTCAGCCCTAGCTGCTGCCTGAGGGCCGCGTCGCCCGTGCCACCCACCGAAAATTTCTCGATATCCACTGCATTTGGGATAACGGTGACTTTTTGCGCAGGAATACCTCGGGCAACGATATCCTGGCGCAAGCCTTCGCAGATCGTGGTCACCGCATCGGCACGCTTGAAAGCGCTGGTTTCCAGCCCCCGGGTAAGACGGTAGCGCATCCCCCCTTCCTTGCTGGTTCCATGGTCCACCGCGGCATCTTCCCAGAATGCCCGGACTTCATAGACGACGGGGATGCCATGCTTGCGCCCGGCACGCAATGCGGCAATGGCATTAAGAGCGGGTGAGTGGGCGTGCAGAATATCGGGGCGGATGAGCGGCACGATCTCGTCCAGCCGCCTGGCCAGGGTGTCGATGACGCTGATCTGGTTGAACAGGGGCAGGGTGGCGAGCGCCCCCTTTGCCGGCGGGGTGCGATAGAAATGCAGGCCATCGACATCCTCTTCGAGTACCTTGCAATTTTCCTGCTTGGAGCTGGTGATGTGATGTGTATCCCATCCAAGGGCACGTTGCTCGCGCAGGATTGCCAGCGTCCGGAAAGTGTAGCCGCTGTGCAGCGGAATGGAATGGTCGAGGATGTGAAGAATGCGCATCAGGTATGCACTCCTTCGGACGGTGAATTCCCCATTACCTTGCGCAAAAACGCTTCAAACATCAGGATCGTCCACAGCGATGCGCTGTAGTCGCGCAGGCCGGATTGGTGCTGGTCCACCATTTCGCGTAGGAAGGCCATGTCGAATATGCCGGTCGAGGCCAGCGTTTCACCCAGAATGGCATCGCGCACCCGTTGCCTGAGCGGCCCGCGAAACCAGCTTGCCAGGGGCACGGAAAATCCCATCTTGGGACGGTAAAGGATGTCGTCCGGCAGGTAGGGTTCCAGGGCTTTCTTGAAAATGTATTTGCCTTCCTGTCCGTGCAGCTTGTAGGAGGAGGGCACGCCCGACATCCATTCCACCAGCTTGTGATCCAGAATGGGAACCCGCACTTCCAGCGCGTGGGCCATGCTGGCCCGGTCCACCTTGGTGAGGATATCTCCCACGAGATAGGTCTTCATGTCCAAGTATTGCACGCGGGAAAGCGGGTCATCGGTAGGGGCGCGGTCTGCATGGCGGCGCATCACATCAACCGCGCGGTGCCCCTGTAGCTTCAATTTGAAGTGGCTGCTGAACAGCTTGTCCCTCAACTTGTCGCCCATGACGGACACGCTGTGGAAGTAGCCCTCAACCGGGTCGCGCGCGAGCGCTTCAAAGGTGGATTTGGCGCGGAACATTTTCGGCGCCCAGTCTGCCTTGGGATATACCGTGCCGAGCAGGCCAAATAATGGCTTGCGTATGCCCAGCGGCAGCATGCCACGCATGCGTTCCTCGTACAGGTGGTAGCGATAGCGCCGGTAACCGGCGAGGTTTTCGTCCCCTCCATCGCCAGAGAGGGCGACTGTCACACGCTTTTTCGCCAGCTCGCATACCCGGTAGGTGGGAATGGCGGAACTGTCGGCAAACGGTTCATCGTAGAGTTCGGCCAGTTTGTCGATCAGATCGTAGTCGTCGGACTCGACCTGCTCCACGTAGTGGCGGGTATGGTAGCGATCCGCCACTTTTTGCGCGAAGGCGGCCTCGTTGAAGGCGGGGGCGCCAAAGGAAATGGAGCAAGTGTTGACGGGTTCGTTCATCAAGCCCGCCATCAGGGCGACCACGGCGCTCGAGTCCACGCCGCCGGAGAGGAAGGCGCCGAGCGGCACTTCGGCCACCAGCCGGATGCGCACTGCCTCGCGCAAACGGACGATGAGTTCTTCCTGCGCTTCCTGCTCCGAGATGGGCCCGTGTGGGGTAAAAGGAACATCCCAGTATTCCCTTGGGTGCGGCATGGCCTGCCCCCGCCTGAGCGTCAGGGTGTGAGCGGGGGGGAGTTTTTTTGCACCGTTGAAAATCGTGCGCGGCTCCGGTACGTAGCCATAGGCAAAGTACTCTTCCACGGCGCAATCGTCGATCTCGCGCGGGAAGCCGGGGTAAGCCAGCAAGGCCTTGAGCTCGGAGCCGAAGAGGAATGTGCCGTCGGGCAATGTGCCGTAATAGAGGGGTTTGATGCCCAGGCGGTCGCGGGCGAGAAACAGGGTTTCCTGGTTGCGGTCCCACAGGGCGAAGGCAAACATGCCGCGAAAGCGTTCCACGCAGGCTTCTCCCCATTCCTCCCAGGCATGGACGATGACCTCGGTGTCGCAGTGGGTGCGGAAGGTATGGCCAAGCCGCTGCAATTCCGGCATCAGGTCGACGTAGTTGTAGATTTCGCCGTTGAAGACCACTACGACGCTGCCATCTTCGTTGAACAGGGGTTGATGCCCGCTTGACAAGTCGATGATGGAAAGGCGGCGGTGCCCCAAACCCACGCCGGGCTCGGCATGCAATCCGCCTTCATCCGGCCCGCGGTGGAACTGGGTCTGGTTCATGCGCCCCAGCACCTGCTGGTCGATTTCGCGCTTGTCTTTTAAATCAAAAATGCCGACGATGCCGCACATGACGTAAGCCTGTTATTTGTATTTAATGATGGGAGCTGCATTTTCAGTGACAGGGCGAGGGATCATGTTCTCATAGACGGAGAGATACCCCTGGACCATTGCCTGCATGCTGAAATGTGATTCAATCCTTGCCCTGCTGGCCCGCCCTTGTGTTTCGGCCAGGCTTTCACTGCGAAAATATTTCAGCAAGGTTTGTGCCAGTGCTTCGGGATCCGACACGGGTACCAAAGTGCCATTATGGGCATCTTCCACCAGCTCCGGATTACCCCCGACCCGGGTGGCAACAATCGGCAGCCCGCAAGACATCGCTTCCAGAATGGTGTTTGAAATGCCCTCTCCCAGCGAGGGCAGCACAAACAGATCCATGTTGCGCATCAGCTCTGCCACATCCGTACGTTCGCCGGGAAGCCATGCGAGATGCTCTGCGTTGGCCTGTCTGAGCAGGCTCAGGCAGGTTTCGCGCGCGATGCCTTCGCCAATAATCACCAGCCGTGCCCTTTGGCGGGCAGAGGGTTCAATTTCCAGCAATCTGATGAAAGCGCGCACCAGATTGGGATAATCCTTCACCTCCGCCATTCTTCCTGCACTACCTATCACAAAACCGGTTTCCGTTGCGAATCCGGCCGGGCCGATATTCCGCGCATCTTTTCGCGGGTGGAAGAGGGCGCTGTCGACACCGTTGTAAATCTGGCTCACGCGTTGCGGTGGAACGCCGACAGTGTCTATCAGCCATTGCTCCAGATCGCGGCTTACGGCGATATAGCGCCGCACCAAAGGGCGCGCCAATTTGCGCAGTAAATTATATTTGCGATTCTTGCCATGTAAATCGAACACATCGCGGCCATGCTCCCCATGGATTCTGGCGCGAATGCCGGCGGCGGCGGCGACAAACTGGCCTTCAAGCGCGGACAGGTTGCGGGTATGCACGATGTCCGGCGAAAGCACCCGCAACAACCGCCACAAGCGAAAATACCACGAGACATCCCGGCCGGCTGGTTTGGCCAGGGCATAAAAATCCACATCGTTTCGCCGGATGCGCGCCCTGAAGCCGGTGTAGTCATCGAGGCAGATCACCACATGGCGGAAGCGCTCTTCCGGCATGTGGTTAATCAGATTAACCATGCCATTTTCCATGCCACCGACCCTGAAGTGGTGAACAATGTGGGCGATCAGCGGGGTTTCGTGTTTTGTCATTATGTTGCTGGTGTTTTCAAGTCCGGCGGCTTACTGCCCTGACACCCGGACAATGCTTTGCTGAATGGCCGGGAGCGTGTCCTGGATAAATGCCTTCATCGCCAATTCAGCCGCTTCCGGGGTATCTTCATAGAGTGAGTTGATTATGATTGCCGCGCCATCATCCTGCTGCCCGAACATCCGGGCCTTGGCGAGAAGTAGTTTGGCCAGATAGGGATTGACGGTATAGCTGCCTGACAGGCTGTTCCAGCTCCATACAAGCAGGCGTTTGCCGGGCGCGCGCAGCAAGGTCTGCTGGATGGTTTCGTTTTTGCCGCGCAGAGAAATGACGCGCTGTTCTTCGCCTACTGTGCTCCATACCGGATGCTTTTGCATGACCATGTAGTTTTGCGAGGTGATCAGTTCAGCGCCCTGGCGTTGAGTCCGGTAGTAACCCAGATACACGCTGACCGCCATGCCATCCTTCTGGTAAGTTTGCATGGTGTACGAATCTGGCCCCATGTAGTGCGGTTGCCAGTCGGATAACGGCGTTTTTTGTCTGTTCCATCCGTTTATTGAATCTGGCAATTCGATCATTAACCCTGCGCTCCTGACCGGACGGTTGTCCAGATACGTGGCGTAGGCTGGCCACAATCCCGCAACAGTGATGATCGCAAAGCCCGCCATGAAAAAAGTAAGGTTCAGCCTGGCTGGCGCCACTTCATTCGTTGGCGCATTGGCGTGGCCGGTTTTGTGATCCTCCTGATCCTCTCGCCAGATGGCGCCTATCCAGAAAAGCAGCATCATGACGATGCCGAAAAACACCCAGCCATAAATGTAATGATCGACACCCAAAGCCAGTTTCATGTCGCTCAGATGGGCGATCATCACGATCATGTAGGCGCGCAGCCCGTTTGCGATTACCGGGACAATCAGGGACAGGGCAACAAAAATCAGCCTGCGCCTTGTGCTGCGGTAGGTCAAATAGGCATAAAGGCTGCCCAGGGTGAACGAGGCGATGAGATAGCGAAGCCCGCTGCAACCTTCAACCACTGACCACTGCCCGCTGGGTATCGTGAAAAAGGTTCCCTCGCGAAAAACCGGAATGCCGGTTAGTTGCAGGGCCGCCACCACAAAGTCGGCTGTGAAGTTCATCATGTGGGGAATCAGGAACTCGCCTGCCGGAACGGCAAAAAACAGGAAGCCGAGGGGAAATGCGATTGCACGCGCCACCTGTGTGCCCAGGAGTGTCCAGACGGCCACCGGGATCATGGCTACCAGACAATATTGGGCGATGACCAGAACGCTCCCGGCATCAGAAAAAAGCCAGCCTAACCCCAGTCCTGCCAGGACCAGCAAGCCGCGGAAATCCGGGCGAGGCGGTATTCCGGCGAGTGTTTTGCGTCGCGCCCAGATGAGATAAAGACTGATGGGGAATATCAGGAAGCCGTGCGCAAAGGTCTCGGAGCGTTCCCAGATGGCAACAGTGGACAACACGGTTTGCTGGTAGATGACCAGCATGGCTGCAATGGTGGCAAACATCAGGATCGTTGCCATGCGCCATGACATTCCTGGTCCGGCGATGCCGCCAGGGGAGGAGGGCGTTGCCGCGCGGGAATTTGTTTCCTTCATGCCTGGCTATCCCTGAGAGTGGTCGTGTGTTTTACTTCCTGCGATGCCCCGGGTTCGGGTGTTTCCGCAAGCAATGCGTCCACCCGCGCCAAACAGCTATCCCAGTCATAATCAGTCAGAATCCGGGCCCGTGCTGCTTTGCCCATTGGGCCGCAGGTTTTTTCCGCCAGCAGCGTCAGGATTGTTTGCCCGAACTCCCGGGCGCTGGAGGCAACATGCAATTCCTCTCCCAGCGTGGCCTGAATTCCCTCTGCCGCCTGTGGAGATGAAACCACGATTTTTTCCATGGCCATGGCTTCCAGCACTTTGTTCTGCAAGCCTCTTGCAATTCGCAATGGCGCGACCGCAAGCCGGGCATGAGCGAGGTATGGCCTGATATCCGCAACTGTGCCGGTTACCGAGATCCCGGGCAATCGTGCCAGTTCGCTTACAGCCGCGCTCGGCCGGGAGCCCACGATATAAAAGCGGGCTTGGGGATGCGCCGCCTGGATTGCAGGAAAAATTTCCCCGGCAAACCATTTTATGGCGTCAATATTCGGCCAGTAGTCCATGGCGCCCGTGAATACCAGGACTTGTTCGTCTTCCGGGTAAGGATTGGGATATTCGCGCTCGGGAGAGAAATAGCCGGTGTCTACGCCATTGCTGAAATAGCCTGTTTTATCCGCGCTTTCCGGGGCGAGGTGCTTGAACAGTTCCGCTTCCTCGCGGGACACGAACAAGGAGGCATCGAATTCCCCTGCTATTTCACGCTCATAGTGCAGCAGCAGTTTCCCTTCGCGCCGGTAGAGCCACGAAAGCGGCCAGCGTTTGCTTTTGGCATACTGCATCCATTTGTCGGAGTCGATATCGACAAAATCGATCACGCGCTTCCTGCCTCCGGCCTGCCTGACATACTGGGCCATGGCCGACGAGAAAACCAGGATGCGATGGATTGGATGCCTGGCAAGCAGATCATTAACCCAGTGCTGCATCCCGGCATTGTGGTAATAAGGCAGTGTCAGCGCCTGGCCTGAAAGCAGGCCGGTCAGGCTGCGCAAGCGTGCCGTGGATGGGTTGAGGGTGGCAAAGTGGCTTTCTCCGCAAAATGATCTGGTGGTATCCGCGTGTTGCCAGTCAGCCTCGTCATCCACAAAAGTACCCAGATGTACCCGGTAGTGCTGGCTCAAATGCCTGAGCATGTGAAATGAGCGGATTTTGTCACCCTTGTTGGGCGGATAGGGCATGCGGTGGGTAAGAAACAATAATTCTTCAGGCATGGGCCTACCCCAGATTTTTCACGATGTGCGGGCCGATGAAATTGGCCAGGGGCAGGGGAAGTTTTTGCCAGGCCTTGATAAAGAGCTGATATTTAGGATTAAGCGGGTTGTGGTCCGGCACTGCTTTGGCCCGGTGCAGCTGATATTCGTAGCATAGCGGTTGCGGCTCGAACCCCCAGTTCTTCTTGAAGTCGAACGGCCCTGTGCCGCGCTTGCTGCGGCCATAGTCGAAAACCTTGATGCCACGCTCGCAGGCGCGCCGCATCAGTTCCCAATACTTGAAATCGTTGGCCGCAAAATCGCGCGCCTCCAGCGTGTCGCCGGCGTAATAGGGCAACACTTCATCGCGGAAATAAAAGCTCAGCACGCTGCTCAAGACCCGCCCGTCCTTGACCACCGACAGCACTTCGCAGTCGTTGCCGAAGGTTTCCTTGAGCAGCGCAAAATAGCGCTTAGGCAGCGCGGGCGTGCCATGGCGGTGGACATTGTCCGCGAACACGGAAAAAAACCGCTCCACGCCTTCATCGATCTCGCTGGCGAGCCCGGCCTTGATGCCCTTTCTCACCATCGCACGTTGCTTGCGCGGAATGGCGAGCATGTTCTGCTCAACATCCGGGTCCAGTTCCTTGCGAAAGGTTACGTACAGATCCTTGCCCGGCCAATCCGGGTGCCTGGGCTTGATATTCCGGTATTCCAGGTGGTCGACCTTCTGTTGCCTTGCCAGCGCCTGCGCGGCTTGGTCCAGCGCTTCTCCGGCTGATTCCGTCAGCGCCGCCACGCCGCCGTAGACGCAAAATGGCAGGGAAATCAGGGAATGTCCGAAAAGCCGGCTATTGATTTCGGCGAGAGGCAGTACCCCCTGGATTTTTCCATCCGCTTCGGCGTAGAGGAACCAGGTCTTGTGGCCGAAAGCGTGCTCGATCACTTTCTGCCACCCCGCACGGTGGAAGAAGGTGGCTTCCGGGCAGTTCTGGACGAATTCGTCCCATCTTGCCGCATCCGCGGGCTGCATCTGGCGGATGGCCGGAGTGAGGGCGGCAGTTTGAGTCATCCTAAAAGCCGCAGTTCGATTACCACGGAGGGCACGGAGAACACGAAGAAATGCTGTTTGCGGTCATTGATGACCTCATCCAACGGGTGAATGCCAAACATCATGTAATCTATTGTTTCTACTCCGTGTTCTCCGTGAACTCCGTGGTTAACTGCTTTATCTGGGTTCATGCGCCTTACTCCAGGAAAATCCGGTCCATGCGGTCCCAGCTGAAATCGCGGGTCAAGGCTTTGACCCGGCCTTCCATGCGATGCAGATTCAGATAGTGGCGGAAACGCGTTTTCATGCCGATGCCGTCCTGGCGCGGCTGACCGGGATCCAGTTCCCAGGGGTGAAAATAGAAAATCCCGGCTTGCTTGTCGTGGTTGTTGACTCTTTGCAGAAACCAGCGCGAGACCGGGTAGGGCCAAAAACGGAAATAGCCGCCGCCGCCGGCAGGCAGATTTTTCTGGAAAATGCGCACCGTGGTGACAGGCAACTCAAGCAGCCCATCCTTGCCATTGGGGTAGAAGGCGAAACGGGGCGCATCGGGCATTCCGTAATGGTCATGCTGGATGGGGTAAATACTGGAACTGTAGCGGTAGCCGGCCTGAAGAAGCAGATCCAGCGCCCAGAGATTTTTGCTGCCTATGGAAAAACTTGGCGCACGGTAGCCCAGCACCTTCTGGCCGCCGATGTCCTCGAGCAGGGCCATGCTGCGGGTGATATCTTCGAGGAATTCTTCGGCTTTCTGCTCGGAAGCCCTGAGATGGGCGTAGCCGTGGCTGGCAAGCTCGTGGCCGTTTTCAACAATACGGCGCACCATGGCCGGGTAGCGCTCCGCAATCCAGCCCAGAGTGAAAAAGGTTGCCTTGGTGTCTCCCTCATCCAGCAGCTTGAGGATGCGATCGATGTTCGCTTCCACCCGGCATGCCAGGGATGGCCAGCTATCTCTTGGGATATGGGGTGCAAAAGCCGAGACCTGGAAGTAATCCTCCACGTCGATGGTCATCGCATTGCGTATCGGCGCTGGGAACGTCAGTTCCTTGCTGGCGGAGGTCTGCATGTTCAGTTCCGCAAGCCATTATTCAGCCATGAGTAGATCTCTGCGGCAATGCGCGTCGATGCCTGCCCGTCCCAGAATTCGGGGATTCTGCCAGCCTTGCCGCCGTTCTGCATGATCTCGTCAAATGCGCCCAGGATCCTGACCGGGTCCTGTCCGGCAATGGTATTGGTGCCTTCGTCTACCGTGATCGGCCGTTCGGTATTGTTCCTGAGCGTGATGCACGGCACGCCAAGCGCCGTGGTTTCTTCCTGGATGCCGCCTGAATCGGTCAGTACGACACGCGCGTCTTTCATCAGGCCCAGCATCTCCAGGTAACCCATGGGCGGCAACTGAACCAGTTCAGGGATATTCAGCATCGCGCCCAGGCCGAATTTTTCGATCATGGCGTGGGTGCGCGGGTGCACCGGAAAGATGATGGGGAGCCGGGTGCTGATTTTGACCACGGTTTCAAGCAGGACGCGCAGGGTATCGGGGTCATCCACGTTGGAGGGCCGGTGCATGGTGAGGACAGCGTATCCATCCTGCCCGTCCAGGAAGGCTTCCCTGCCGGCATCTTTCAGGATTTGAGGCGCCGTGACAGCTCTATCCAGATTGCGGCGCAAGGTGTCGATCATGACGTTGCCGGCAAACCGGATGCGGGAATCGTCAATCCCCTCGCGCAACAGGTTTTCGCGACCACTACGCTCTGTGGTGAAAAGAAGGTCGGATATCTGGTCGGTCAATATCCGGTTGATTTCTTCGGGCATGGTGCGGTCGAAGCTGCGCAGGCCGGCTTCGACATGAATCACGGGGATACCCTTTTTCGTCGCGACAAGGGCGCAGGCGAGGGTGGAGTTCACATCCCCGACCACCAGCATGGCGGAAGGCTGTTTTTCATACAGGGCCGGTTCGAAACGCTGCATGACTTCGGCTGTTTGCGTTGCATGGCTACCAGAGCCCACCTCCAGGTTGATATCTGGCTGCGGGATGCCGAGTGCTTCGAAATACTGGTGATTCATGGCAACATCGTAGTGTTGCCCGGTATGAACGAGGCTGACAGTCAAATCCGGTCCGAGATCGGCCAGGGCAGCCATGATCGGAGCTATTTTCATGAAGTTTGGGCGCGCGCCCACGACACAGAGGATGCTGAGTGGAACCTTGGCGTCTGACATGGGGATAGGCATCAGTTCTTTTCTTTTGGAGGATTTCTGACGCCGGGCAGGTAGAGAATCTGCTTGAGCAGGTCCAGCACGGAGATGACCGATTTTTCCATTTTGGAAAGCCGTTCATCCATGTGTTCCAGGTTGGCCGGCATGTCCGGGTCATCAGTCAGGCTGGGTGTGCTCTGGGCTTCGGCTTCCGAGGCGGGAAGATTGAACTCCTGCTGAATATCACCAATAACGACTTGCACCTCTGCGCTTCTGAAAGCGTGAATCTCTTCAAGGTAGCCCATTAAAAAAAGGCGGTCGCAAAGGGTATTGATTTTCCGGGGAATCCCTCCCGAATAATCGTAAATGGCGGCAAAGGCGTCTTCACTCATGGAAGGGTCGCCATTCCAGCCAACTGTATTCAGCCTGTGTTCAATATAGGCGCGAGTTTCCGTGCCATCCATCGGGCCGAGGTGGTAAGTGGCGATCACCCTTTGCCGCAATCGCTGCATGTCGCCGCTTAGAAGTGTTCTTCTGAATTCAGGCTGGCCGAGCAGAAAAGTTTGTAACAAGGATTTGTCATCGGTTTGAAAATTCGAGAGCATTCTCAACTCCTCAACGGTGCGAGGGGAGAGATTCTGTGCTTCGTCCACCACCAGGAGCGCGCGTTTCCCTTGCCGGTCGCAGGCACGCAGAAACTGTTCAAGCCGGATCAACAGGTCAGCCTTGCTGACGTTTTCATAGAGGAGTCCGAACGCGGCGGCCACTACTCTCAGCGTGTCGTCCGAGTCCAGGTGGGTGTTGACGATTTGTGCTGCAATGATGTTTTCTGACGCCAGATTGCGGAAAAGGTTACGCACCAGCGTGGTTTTTCCCGCGCCGACCTCGCCCGTGATGACGATGAAACCCTCTCCCTGTGACAGGCCGTATTCAAGATAGGCCATGGCACGTTTGTGGCCCTTGCTGCCAAAGAAAAAATTCGGGTCGGGCTTTAGCTGGAAGGGTTTGGCTTTGAAGCCATAATATTGCTCATACATCTGTAAGCCCTTAAAAACTCATGTGCATGGAGGCCGTGATGGCATTCTCGCGATAATCGCCGGTACTCAGATTGGAATCCCGCTGGATATGCCGATAATCAAGCGAGCCATTGAGCTTGGGCTGAATCTTTCTTGTCAGGCCGAACCTGATTGACTTGGTGTTTTCTTCCCGGTTTGTGGACAGAGAGCTGGTTTTTGCATAGCCGACACTCATGTTGGTGCTGGTGCGTGGCGTCATTCTCCAGTTCCACAATACGTTTGCACCCGTTTGTCTGGTTTCATCATTTAGCGCCAGGTTGCTTGTTCCGAGCAGAGCGCTGTCCATTTCCTGTGCTGTTTGTGCTTCGCGCAAGGTATTGTACATACTTAGAACGATCGTGTTTTTTACGCCATTCACGGCTGCGGACGCCTGCAAACGTTTTTGCAGAAACACCCGGTTGGTGAAGTAATTGATGGAGTCGGAAAGCGAAGCTGGAAGCTTTGCGTCGCTGATGAAAGCGTCAACAATTTGCTGGCGCAGGACTGGATCGGGAATGCTTGATGCCCAGAGCTGGTTAAGGAAATCCGCGGTGTCGATCGTGGCGGGAACCAGGAACTGGTCTCGTGTTGTGGTTATGTCCTCGCTGTAACCCAGGCTCCAGGCCGTTCTGCGCGTGCGATGATGGGCGCTGAGGGCGTAGGTGGAGCCATAGAACCTTTTTCCGGTGCTGGCTGTAATGCTCGTTCTTTCGGCAGGCGCCCAGATAAAACCGGCTGACCAGAAAGAACCCTCAGGTGCACTGCCGATTGAAAGATAGTTATTTTTTTCATAACCGCTACTTGCAGTCAGACTGAGTCTTGGCGAAACCACGTAGCGAAGACTGCCTGTCAAGGTTTCCAAATCAATGGTGTTAGTGCTGTAGTCGATTTTTTGTTTGTTGTAGTTCACGCCCCAGCCCAGGGTCTTGAATGCTGTCCCACTATTCAGGCTGAAAAGGATGCGGTCTGACTCGCTGGTCGATAGTCCGCCTGTGCCTGTATCGACTGAATCATGGGTATAACGCAACTCGGAAGAGGCCAAACTGCCAAAGCGGTGGCGCAGGTAGGGGCTCAGGCTGTAAGTGGTTGTTTCGGTGAGGTTGTCTGTGACGTTGGCGTTGTCAGCTGACTGCGCTCCATACGCGGAAATGTTTTGCTGGCTGATTGCGGCTCTACCATCAAGGAAAAAAAAGTCATCAAGCAGTTCCGCATTTGCGTGAGCGTTCAGATTGTGCCTGGTCGTATTCCGGTTGCCTTCATCCGCGTAGACAAGGTTTTGCATGCCATAGCGGGCATTGACCTTCAGGCGGGGGCCTGTCCCAGTCAGGGAGATGGCAGGGTTGATCTGGGTGACGAAATCGCCCTTTTCCCTTCCTTGCGGCGCCAATGCAATATTGTCGGAATAGGTTTCTTTCAAATCCAGGCTGGGCATGATTTTCCACTCCGCGGAGAGGGCGTGGGAAGGTGCCAGCGTGATTGCCGTCACGGCTGAAAAAATAGCCGAAAGCAATGTCCGGCGATGGTTTTTGTGCTTGGTCACGTTAACTGTAGTAGTAGCCATAATATTCTCCGCCGGGGAATGAACTGGCTTTGTTATAGATCAAATTGACGACATCGCATGATTCGATCTGCCGGAGGGCTTCCTTGACCGCCTGTTGTGGCGTTTTTTCCGCGGCCACAACCAGAACAATCTGTCCCATCTGGCTCGCCAGAACGTGCGCCTCGCTGGTCAGCAGTAATGGCGGGGAATCAAAAATGACAATGCGGTCACTGTAGCGTTCGGCGATTTCATTCAGCAAATCGCTCATGCTCAGGCTTGCCAGCAACTCGGTTGCATGCCTGTTTTTTCTTCCAGCCAACAGAATTGAAAGTTTTTCGACATTGGTTTTAAGCATGACATCAGCCAGTTCAAGCTTGTCATCCAGAAGGACGTCCAGAAGGCCTCTCTCTGCTTTCAGGCCAAGGTAACCCGGCAATGAAGGCCGGGCCACGTCGGCGTCCACCAGCAAAACGGTGTGATCCATTTCCGTTGCGATGCTCATCGCCAGGTTGATGGCGCAGAAACTTTTCCCTTCCCCCGCGAGTGCGCTGGTAACCATGATCAGGTTGCCATTCCTGATTGCCCCGGCACCCTGGGTGAAGGCGTTCTTGATCAAAGGCCGCTTGATCAGGCGGAACTCTTCGGCAATTTGGGTTTTTTCCACATCCGGCGTGATGACGCCCATTTGCCGTAATTTTGCGAGGTTGATCGTGCCATTTACCGACACTGGGGTTGTGCTGGGCAGGGGAGTTTGATCGAGACTATTCTCGCGCATGATCTTTGCGCCAACGGGTTCCTGACCAGAATCTGCTGTCGTCTTATCCGTTGCAGGGATAGGGGACGCCTCGCTTTTTTCCTCGATCTTGTTTATTGCTTTTTCGATGATGCTTATGTTCGTGGAGGTTTTGCCCTCCCGGCTGATTTTTTCGGCTGCTTTTTCAATGATGCTCACACTGCCTCCCGGTAGGATCCATTTCCTTGATGGTTAGATTGCCACTTCGGATCGGGTATTGCTGAGAATGACATCTCCAGCTGGGCAAAATATTTGGGCTCAAAGCGGTGTGATGTCATAGAGCCATCTTTATCATCAGTGCGCTATACAAGCCCAACAAGGAAAGCAAGGAGAGACCGAAGGCATAGAGACGCCTTTTTCGCTTGAGCTTTTCCTGATCAGTCCAGATCATGGCAACTGTCCCCAGTATTGGTCTCCCGGCCACTTCGCGAAGGCTGATTTGAGTATGAAAGGCGGGGCGGATCTGGCTCATCAAGAATGCGATGCCTACTCCCGCCAGTAATGCAGCCAAAAATACCAGGGAGGACAGTCTTAACCGGTCAGGTCCTGCGGGTATAGCCGGAACCGTTGGCGGGTCAATGATCTTGAACGAGATCAATTCTGTCGTGGAACTCATTTCGCCGGACATTTTTGCGCTCTCGCGGCGTTGGAGAAGGCTTTCGTAATTGGATTTGTTCACTTGATAATCGCGATTGAGACGGGTGAGGTCTGCTTCCACTTCGGGCACCGCGTTGCTCAGCGACTTCAGGTGAGCGTAGCGGGAACTGTATTCCGCCACGCGGGCTCTCATGGAAGCCACTCTGGATTCGGCTTCCATTTGAGCAATTTTTAATTGCTGAAGCATGGGGCTGTAATTCACCCCAGGGTCGGCACTGTGTTTTTGCAGCTTGGCTTCCTGCTTCTTGCGTTCCTCGAGCTGTGTTATCAGGCGTTTCGTGGAGACAATGTCGGGATGCTGGTCGGTAAAGTTCAGGCGCAAGGCATCGAGGTTCTTGTTCAGGGTCTGGATGCGGGCATCAATTTCCGGGTTGACTGGAGATTGCTCCACCATTTGTACCGGTTCATCGTCGGATATTTGATTCTTGACGGCATCTCGCGCCTGCTCGGCTTCCCTCAACTCCAGCTTTGCCTGGTTGAGGCTTTCCGCGGCGCTGGTCAGCTTCGAAAGATAATCACTGCCTTGACCAGGCATCAAACCAACGTTCTTTTGCTTGAAAGTCATGAGGGCGGCTTCTGCCGCTGCCAGCTTCTCTTCGTAAGATTTGATCTGTTCATCGATAAAGCGAATTGCCGAAGCGGATTCCTGCTTGTTTCCCCCGAGGCTTCCCTCGACAAAGATGGTCAACAAGGATTGAACAACGTCCTTGGCCAGTTTGGGATTGTCGTTGCTGTAGGAAATCGTAAAAAGGTTATCTCGCCCGGTTGTGCCTATCTTGATCTGGGACATCAGCTCATTGACGAACTCATCATGGTCTTTCACTGTTTTGGCCTTGATGTCCAGATCCACCATGCGCATGACTCTTTCCACGTTCGGGCGGCTGATCAAGGTGCGGCTCATCATGGTAACTTGCTGTTCCACGTTGGGAGGCGCTGTCATTCCCGACATCAGGGGTTTTAAAATACTCTGGGTGTCGACGTAAATTCTTGCGGAGGCCTGGTAGTCATCAGGAAGCTTGTAGATAATGACCCATCCGGCGATGGCAACGACCCAAGCCGTCACTACTGCATACCAGCGGTATTTCCATGCCCCTTTCAGATAGGTAAGCAACTGGGTTATCAGTTCCTCCATATTATTTAAAATCCCTTAGAAAAATTGCTGCCGGTATTCGGTTGCTGGAAAACCCATACCATCACATATCTCTGCGCGGTCACCCGGCCCTGGGCCTGGCGATGATCTGTAATGAATCCAGTATGCTGGTCGAATATTGCATTACTGCTTTGCCCCGCTCCCAGAGAGGGAGGCAGGTCAAAGCAGGCGTGAATTCAGTGAGTTAAATCAGAAAAAGCTTTCGGGCACGACCAGAATGTCGCCTGGGCGCATGGGTACGTTGGCCGATATGTCGCCATCCTTGATCAGGTCGTTCAGGCGGACGGCAAGTTGTAGCTGTTTCCCATCCACGTTGTGAATAATGCTTGCCTTGTTGCCGGCGGCAAAGTCCGTAATTCCGCCCACTGTAATCAGGACATCCAGCAGCGTCATTTCATCGCGGTACGGAAGGGCCTGAGGTTTTGCTGCCTGGCCGATGACCCGGATTTGTTCGCTATAGGGGCCAACAAAGCCAGTCACAATCACCGTTACAATTGGATCCTGAATGTATTTTGCCAGCGCCTTTTCTATGTCTCGCGCCAGATGGCTGGACGTCTTGCCGCTGGCAGGTAGATCCTCTACCAGCGGGGTGGTGATTTTACCGTCTGGCCGGACAGGAACCGACATGGAAACTTCCGGATTACGCCAGACAATGATGTTTACATTGTCGCCCGGGCCGATCAGGTAGTCATGTGTCGGGGGTTGAGCATCCGCGGAAGAAAGAGGCGGTTGTGCTGTGCTGGCGCAACCGCCAACGGTCAGAATGGAAAGTGCGAAAGCAAAGCAAGCAAGCCATCTCGCGGCATTGGTGTATTGCGGAATATTCACTTGGGTTACCTCTTGATTGGTTGAAAGGGGGTAACGCCAGACATTGAGTCTCTCCCCACGGCCTTATAATAACAAAAACTGTCAGACTACTGGCATAAATTCAACCCCATTTATAATAGTGCGCCCAGTCAAACAAAGGTTGTAAAACAATATGGGTGTTGGGTTGGGGGTGTGGCCAGCTCATTTATTATTCATTACTACCTTTAATTTGCCCGCTTATAATGGAACGGTTGGGCCATTCCAAAGGGGGTACATAATGGATACCGGCAACACGGAAAATCCGCTGATCAAGCTGCAAGACCTGGCCAGTTTTCTGGAAGAGGGCAGCTTTGATGACAATATGCAGCAGCTTGCGGCGATGGCGGCAAAAATTCTCAACGCCGAAAACTGTTCGCTCATGCTGCTCAACGATGGCGAGATGGAAAATCTGCGCATGCGCGTCTGTGCCAGCTATGGGCCGCTGCCGGCAGCGGCCTACAAGGAATCCACCAGGAAGGGTGAAGGCATTGCCGGGCGGGTGATCGCTACCGGCAAAGCCTTGCTTGTCGACGACATCCATCATTCTGAATTTTCCGAATGGGCGCGGCGCGCCAATGATCCGCGTAAAAGCCTGATTTCATCCCCGGTTACCATCAACGGAAATATCATCGGTGTGGTCAATATAAACGGCCATCTTCAAGGGCGTGCCTTCAACCTGGATGACATGAGACTGCTTGAGGTGGTCGCGCTGTTTATTGGTAAATCCATTCAGGTAGTGCAATTACAGAATATCTTGAATTCACGCTTCGCCCAGCTGGCATTGGTCCAGTCCGCGGGAAAGGATTTGGAAAGCACGCTGGTAAGAGCTGTGCAGAACCCGGATCAGGTGGCCAAGATTCTGGCGAAATCGTTTTACAAGGAAATGACCCGCGCCGGCTTTGGCTCCAGCCAGATCATCAATGCCGCCTCGGAAATTATTTCGCAACTGAGTGGCAGCCTGAATCGCCACAGCAAACGGGTGGAGCGTGAGACTGCGGATTCACCGCAGGAAGCGGTGCTGAAACGCAAGACGGTAAAAAAAACATCCGGCGAATGATTTGGACCCTGCCGTTCCAAGGCGCGGAGAAGTGGTGGTGAATGCTCATGATGGAATTTATCTATTTCATCAGGCAGGTTCCCAGTGGTTCAAAAGCAGTTGCAGCGTGGTGTTTCCGTTAAACTCGTTTACATCCAGACGGTAAACCGCATGCAGCCGCTCTGGTAAGGGTTCGGCGTGAAAAAACAGCATGGCTTCGAAGCTGCGCCCTGACTGTTTGAGGCGCAATTTCAAATGCTTTTCACCCACCACGCGCTGTTGCTCGACCTGGAATTCACCTTGAAATGCAGGCTCGGGAAAAGCCTGGCCCCATACCTCGGCTCTCAGCAATTGCGCCAGTTCCAGCGACATGTCCGGAGATTCCAGCGCGCCGTCGGTTTCGACTGTCCGGGTCAGCAGGGCAGGGGTGAGCAGCTGGCCGCAAACTTCCTCAAAAATCTTCTCGAAGCGGGGAAAGTCCGCTTCCGCGATGGTCAGTCCGGCCGCCATGGCATGGCCGCCGAATTTCCTGATCATTTCGGGATGCCGCTTGGACACCAGATCCAGCGCATCGCGCAGGTGCAAGCCGGGAATGGAGCGTCCCGAACCCTTCAGTTCACCATCGTTGCCCTGGGCGAACGCAATCACCGGGCGGTGAAATTTTTCCTTGAGGCGCGAGGCCAGAATGCCGATCACACCCTGATGCCAGTCCGGGTCGAACAGGCTGAGGCTGGTGTTGTCCTGCACCGTAATCTGTTCCAGCGCGGCCAGCGCCTGGTCGTGCATGCCGGCCTCGATGGCGCGGCGTTCGCGGTTGAGGGCGTCGAGCTGGTGCGCCAGATCGAGGGCACGCACGGGGTCGTCGCAAAGCAGGCATTCGATACCCAGGGCCATATCATCCAGCCGCCCGGCAGCATTGAGGCGCGGGCCAATGGCAAAACCCATATCCCAGGTGGAGGCGCGGCGCGCATCACGGCCCGCCACCTTGAGCAGCGCCAGGATGCCGGCGCAAGCCTTGCCGCCACGGATGCGCCTGAGACCATTGCTGACCAGGATGCGATTGAGGTCGTCGAGCCTGACCACGTCGGCCACCGTGCCCAGGGCAACCAGATCGAGCAGATTGCCGAGATTGGGTTCGGGCTTGCCGGCAAAGGCATTGCGCAGGCGCAGCTCGGCGCGCAGCGCCAGCATGACGTAGAAAATCACTCCGACACCGGCCAGGTTCTTGCCCGGAAAATCGCAGCCGGGCTGGTTGGGGTTGACGATGCAGGCGGCATCCGGCAGTTCGTCGCCGGGCAGGTGATGGTCGGTCACCAGCACCTGCATGCCCAACCGGTTCGCCTCGGCCACGCCGGCCACGCTGGCAATGCCATTGTCCACGGTGATGAGAATGTCCGGCCTGCCTGCGGCGGCCAGATGCACGATTTCCGGCGTCAGCCCGTAGCCATACTCGAAGCGGTTGGGCACCAGGTAATCCACCTGTGCGCCAAATGCCCGCAAGGCCCGCAGCGCGACGGCACAGGCGGTTGCACCGTCGGAATCATAATCGGCAATGACCAGCAGGCGGCGCCCTGCCGCGATGGCGTCAGCCAGTTGTGCTGCCATGGCTTGTGCATGGGTCAGCAGATGAAAAGGCAGCAGCGCCTTGAGGTCATATTCCAGTTGTTGCAGGGTATGGATGCCGCGCGCGGCATAAACGCGTGCCAGCACCGGGTGCAAGCCTTGTGTAGCCAATGCCTGTGCGGCATCCGGGCTGAAGGGGCGGGGTGCAATATCCGTCATGCTTCGGTATCTCCGGGGCGATAGTGAATCAGTGGCCGCTGGCGGCGCCACAGTTGCCACAGGCTGCCGCGGCTGGCATTGAAGCTCAGCGTCCCATGGGGGGTTGGCGCGTGCAGGGTCAGCTGGATGGCGCCTTTGCGCAGTGCCTGTTCCAGAGGCGCAAACCATTGCTGCTCAAGTTGTGCCAGCCGCTCTCTCCAGGCATGCGGCGTGCCATAGCGGGCGGCAGGACGCAGACTGTCCAGCACCAGCAGATGGCTTCCTGCCTGCGCCATATTCAGCCAGGCGTCCGCATTGGCCGGCAAGGTTTGATGGGGAATATTTCCGGCCATTGCCAGGCCGCTCGCCAGCGCATCATTTGACCAGGCCTGGTCAAGCGGGCGGCTTGGAGCCGAGGACAGGGAGCCGCCGCCCCACGGCCAGATGCTGTTGATGGGCGCCTCGCCGCGATTTTCACGAGCGACATTGACCGGATGCTCGAATAGCAGCATCTGCACTTCGTTGATCAGGGCGCGCCAGCGCAACTCTTCCGGGCCGCGCGGCAGGTTTGAATGGATATTGTGCCCGGCCACCTGGCCGATATTTCGCGTGCTAATGGCGGGCGGGTGTTCCAGCCTGAGATACCAGCGCAGCGGATGGGAGGCGCAAAAATGCAGGCCATCCGGCAAAAAATGCTGGTTCAGCGTGGCGACCAGATGGTCGCTTTCCGGCTGGCTGAGTGCAAAGGTGGAGCTATCCGTCAGAATCAGCTGGTCTCTTTCCACCGCCAGATGAACCTGGTCGGCACGCAGCCAGTAGCCGTTTTCCGCATCAATGCCATCCGCCATCGCGCTGAATGGGCCAACCGGGTAATCCTGCTGACGCGCTACGCCGAAGGTTTCGCACAGCCAGCCTTCCATGTCGTTTGCTTGCGTTTGGGTGCGGCGGCCTCGCGCCAGCAGGGTTTGCAGGGCGGGCGATTTTGCGCCATGGAGCGGATCATTCTCCCGCGTCAGGGCAGGGGGAGGGAGCAGGGCGGGGATGAGCAGGTGGCAGTGCATGGTGCGCGTTAGTGTAACATTGGCTCGATAAAATGATGGGTTGCCGATACCCATAACGAGGAGAACAGTATGGACTTGATTCTGTGGCGCCACGCCGAAGCAGAGGACGGCTTTCCCGATAACAACCGCAAACTGACCGCAAAAGGCGAGAAGCAGGCTGCCAAGATGGGCGAGTGGCTGCGCGAGCGCCTGCCCAAGGACACGCGCATTATCGTCAGCCCGGCCAAACGGACGCAGCAGACTGCGCTGGCCCTGAAGTGCCAATTCGAAACCCTGAAAGAGATCGGTGTTGGCGCCTCGGTGCCCGCTTTGCTCATCGCCGCAGGCTGGCCGGATGCCAAGGGCGCGGTGCTGGTGGTCGGGCACCAGCCGGTGCTGGGCCAGGCCGCCGCGCTCCTGCTGGGCGGCGACGAAGCGGACTGGACCATCAAGAAAGGCGCCGCGTGGTGGCTCTCCAGCCGGGTCCGGCAGGATGAAACCCAGGTCGTGCTGCGTGCCGTGATGGCGCCTGATCTTTTATAAGATCGCCGTGCCCATCATGCTATGGCAAGGGGCGCCATTAGGTGAGCTGTTTGGCCCTTGAAACTAATGGGAAATTGCCAGGGGTTCGTATGGACTCTACTGATAAATCGACATCAATCAGTGGCCAGTAGAGGTGGTTTGGTGTTGGCCACTCGATAGTGGCTAATTCTTCGATGGTGGCTTTTTTGAACCAGGGGAACTCGGAGAAAGAAACAAAAAGCTCCTCCTCGCCCAGTAGCAACCAGAAACCCATGCTGGAAGCCAGGGAAACTTCAATTCCCGAAGTGGATGCGCCAAGCATTGCAAATCTCCTCGTGATGGCCCTGAACCAAAATTGATGCCTCACTCAGTTGTTTTTGTGAGAGCCCCTGATTCATGGCGAGCTCAATCTGAGGCTCTAACCAGAATTTGGCTTCCCCAACCGTATGTGATACATGGATATGCATGCGTGGCTCTTCGCGTGAGAAGAAAAAGAAGCGAAAAGCGCCTTGGCGGAAGACAGTTGGAGCCATGGACAAATTGTAAAGCTAAACCATCAATCGTGTTGATCTTTCAAAAAGTTGCAGTCTCACCGGCCATCGTTTATCGATATCAACCTGTACGTCACAGTATGGGGAACAGCGCCATGTCAGTTGGTGAAAAGCTACAGCCAGATCAATCCGATACCCATGCCCAGCCCCATGGCGGCGAAGCCGATGGCGCAACGTTTGGCCAGTTGTGCGCCGCCGAGGGTGGCGATCATTCCGAACTTGAAGCCCAAATTGGACAGGAAGGCCAGCGTAATGGCTGTCACAGCCTGTGACGACTCCAGTTTGCCCAATTCATACAGGCGCAGGCTGGAAAGGGTGATGGCATCGACATCGGTGAGGCCGGAAATCAGCGCCACGGTATACAGCCCTTTGCTGCCGGCGATATCCGATAGCCAGGCGGAAAAAAACAGCACCAGGGCATAAAGCAGGCCAAAAGCAAGCGCGGAGCGAATCTCGGTGGGGTTGGTCATTACCGGCAAGGGCAAATCAGCGGATTTGGCCAGATGGCGCCACAGGAAGGCCGTGCCAGCCAGTCCGAACGCAAGACCGCTGCCCAGTACCGGCAAAAGAGTGGGCAGGGATTTGGGCGAGACCACCACTCCTTCAACCGCCAGCCGCACGATCACCACCAGGTTGGCAATCAGGATCACGATCACCGATAGTTGCACCATGCCCTCGTTCTTGCCGTAGCGGGCATACACCATGCTGGTCGCCGTGCTCGACACCAGGCCGCCAAGAAAACCCAGAATGGGTGCGCCATAACGCTGGCCGACAATACGCAGGGCGACGTAGCCAGCCAGACTCAGGCCGGATATCAGCACCACCATCAGCCAGGTCTGGTAGGGATTCAGGGTGTTGTAGGGGCCATAGTTATGATCGGGCAGAATCGGCAGGATGATGAAAGTCAGCACGGCGAACTGGAAAATGGAGATCAGGTCGCGCCGTGTCAGATTCTGGCTCCAGCCGCGCAGCTCGGTCTTGAAATAGAGCAGGATAGCCACTGCAATGGCCAGCATCAGCGCCGGCGTCTCGGCGCCAAACCACACCATGGCGCCCAGCATGTAGCACACCAGCAGAGCGGCCGAGGTGGTGGTGCCTGGATCTTCACTCGGAGCATGGGGGCCAAGGTAGGCTGTAACGATGATCATGCCGGTGGTAAACAGTCCCAGGGCCAGCACCCACGGTGATTGCGTGATTTGAGACAGCATCGCGGCCAGGGTGCCGCTCAATGCGATCAGGGCAAAAGTGCGCAAGCCAGCCTTGGCGCTGGGGTTGCGTTCACGCTCGAGCCCGATCAGCAGGCCGATCGCCAGGCTGGTGAGAAAAGTCGGGATGTGCTCGATGCCATTGCCTTGCATGGCTGGCAGGTCCATCTGGCTATCTCCCTAAGGAAGGTCTGATCAAGTGTTGGAACCCCGCACGAGCTTCAGCTCGTAGTCCCGAGGGGCAATGACCACTCATTCATTAACGGGCCCTTATGCAGCTTCCCAATGGTTCAAAAGTAATGGCAGGGTGGTGTTGCCGTTATACCCGTTTACTTCCAGGCGGTAAATGATGGGTTGCCAGCCGCCAGGATGAAACCCGGCTTGTGCCGCGTGCCTGATCTGCTTTACTTGTCCTGGCCGGGTTAATCTTTCAAAAGAGTCACAGTCGTCTCGGCCGTCGTTTTGTCGATATCAAACTGTACTTCACAGTATTCGGTCTGCTCGCACAGCGGCGTCGGGTCATCAGCACAACAACTCCCGGCATTGATCCCGGCATAGAAAATCCCGGTTTTTGCGCGAATGAAACCGGGGGTCTCGGTGACTTTGAGAATCACCGCGCTGATATCGCTGCCGCTCACATGGCTGCTCAGTGACAGCCCCTCCTGCAGGGGGAGCAGCATCACATCGATATTCTGGATTTCGTCCTTCAAAACGCTCTCGAAACTCGGGGTTTTCCAGGCTTTTAAAGCATTAACAAGTTTAATCATTGGGTGTTCCCTCATTGCGGCATATCAGGGAAATCAGGCGCCGCCAAGCTTGCTGCGAAAGATGAAGTAAATCGCGCCCATTATGCAGAAAGCAGCCCATAGGTAATCCAGTTTTAGCGGCTCTTTCAGGTAGAACAAAGCGAACGGTACGAAAACCATAAGGGTGATGGCTTCCTGCAGTATCTTGAGTTGAGCAACGGAAAGTACGGTATAGCCGATGCGGATACCCGGTACCTGCAGCATGTATTCGAAGAACGCAATGCCCCAGCTGATCAACGCGGCGACGATCCAGGGCTTCTGATTCAGTTCCTTCAAATGCGCATACCAGGCAAAAGTCATGAATATGTTACTGAGCGACAGGAGGAGAACGGTGGTCCAGATAGTACGCATATGGCCTGGTTTCAATGTTTTAAATCATTGCTCTGCGAGATTCTAAGAGGAGCTAGCAGGAGCTAGGGGTGGTCGCCTACACGTAGCGACGTCCCCCCGTTTTCAGTAGCACTGGGCTTTAGAGTCCGGGGTTGATGTTACCATTTTCTGGATCAGTGTTTTTGCATAAGCGGAAGGGGTCATTCCGCCGGGGGGTGTCCGGAATTTTGTGTAAACGGGATTTCGTTTAACGTTGTGGCATCCGGTCATCAAACTGGATAGTAAACCGGTTTAATGCCGCTTTCCAATCCCGGATCGGCATGGTCCATTTCT